>Ga0160467_100022_pt1 | contig 303298 bp, 257 predicted proteins | sample HID1972I_E11MG_FD_108221 | JGI IMG/M metagenome (GOLD analysis project Ga0160467, IMG submission 108221) | Enriched pill bug-associated microbial communities from UW Madison campus, WI, USA - HID1972I_E11 MG | ecosystem: Host-associated > Arthropoda: Insects > Digestive system > Unclassified ...
ATTTGGTTCGTGATAGTGGAATGTCACAAAGTACCTTGCAAAGGCTTTTCAATAAATATCTTTCCTCCCCACCTAAGAATCCCATCAAAAGTAAATCAAATGTCCATCTTTTGATAGACGGGATTACTTTTCAAATGGACTATGTTTGATATTGCAATATGATTACAATTTGCAATATGTTAAGCTTTATAGGATAGTAACACGGAAAAATATAGATGCGTTGTTCACGTTAAAAGACAGGCCTGTAGCTGGTTAGGCAAACGCCCCAAACTTCGGCAGGGTCAAGAATTATTACAAATTATCCGCCCAATATGAAATGAATGGTATTATCAAGGAAATCGAAACCAAAAGATTTGCACCTGCAGTCCTAAAATTTAATGACGGCGATTTATTCAGCCAAACTTCCACTATTCTTCCGGATAATATTGGGTATATTGATTTATCCGTGTTAAAAGCCAGGAATGTCAATAAAACAATTACTGGATTGTTCGGCAAGGACGGAATCATTATTGATCTGAGGAAATTATCCTCAAATGGAATTGGGAATCTATCTGTAGCATTCTTTCGGATAGTTCAAAGCCCTTTGTAAACTTAGTAAAACGCGATCCAAGCTGTCCGGGTGCTTTTATCTGTGACCAAACAATGAATTGTGGACAAAAAAATACAAAGGGCTTTAATGGGATTCTGGCTGTTTTAATAAATGAAAATACGCTCAGTAGGGCCGAATTTACTGCGATGGACACCAGCAATAAGGCATCGGATATGTATTGCCGGTAATTAATGAAATAGGTATCCCTGATTTTTTCAGAAATATATTGGATGAATGGAAAGGATACAATAGGCCGTACAACAGGTCGTGATTTTACTGTGTATGGACCAGAAGGTATTGGTTGATTAGCAAATATCCCGACGTGAATATTGCGCCTATACAAGCTATCCCATATTCCTAGGGCCATTGGACGGGAAATGTAACCAGGAATTTATTTTGCTTTTTTATAAATGAAAATAAACTCAATATAAATTATCCAATTTATATTTCAAGTATTTTATCACGGAACGGTGCGTACTCGCCAGGGAAATGATGATCCCGAGAATGACGATGCCAATCATGAGTAAGCCAAGGTAGAAAGGGTCGCTGAGCGCCTTTAATTCCGGTAATTGAGACATGGCCAGGTACCTGACACCAAATAAACCCGCAATCGCAATGAGGCCACTGATCAAACCAGACACGAAGGCGTTTTTGTCAAATGGCTTGGCAATGAACCAACGCGTCGCCCCTACCATTTGCATGGTTTTGATCAATCGCCGGTTGCTGAACATCGCCAACCTCACGGTATTGTCGATTATGATGACCACCGCCACAAATAAGATCAATGCAAGCACGCCCAACACAATCCCAACTTTCCGGAAATTACTGTTCATTTTATCGACCACTACATTAGGATAACTCACTTCCCGCACGATATTGCTTTGCAGGATAAATTGTTTCACCTTCAGCAAACTGTCCGTATTCACATATTCTGAATGCAACTTCACATTTAAAGAGGTATAAAGTGGGTTGAAATCCAAAAGTTGCGTAAAATCTTCGTCCCATTCTTTTGCAAATTGCTTGGCGGCTTCTTCCTTGGTGGTAATATTTACTTTTGCGACAAAAGGTTGGTTTTTTAAAATCGTTTCCAGTTTCTCCGCATTTTCCGTTTTTGTGTTGTCGTGGAGGATGACTTGTAATTCCACTTGTTCTTTAAAATACCTGGAAAGCGCACGGCCATTGATGACCAGCCAGCCAATAGTGCCCAAAAGGAATAAAACAAGGGAAATGCCAATGATGGAATATAGGTAAGAAGGTGTTTTTTTCATTTATTTTGGTAATTCTAAATTATTACAAAGGAACGAAAGTAAATATTTCTTTCCAAAGCTGAATGTATGGGCATGGATTTTTAATGTTGAAAAATAAATAGGGCATGCCCAGAACTAAGTTATCAATCATACCAGGTTTCCATTAATTTGTTTATCAAAATATTTTTGCAAATATTGGAGGGCACAGAGTCATTGTGACCTTGTACATTCTTTGTGTCTTTGCGCCTTCGTAGTATTTAAAAATTCAATATACTGAATTGCCGCTGAGTTTCCCAGCAAGCCCTAAATATTTTTCATTTAAACCTAAGCGTATTGATGATGCTGATCCGGCGTACAATCATTATGGGCACCATTAAAATCAGCGTACAAAATACAAGCACGCCAAAGTCGATGGCAAGCACTTGCCAGGCAATCAATTTAATGGGCACATATTGCATGTAATACGCACTTTCGGGAAGCGGGATTATATGGGTATAAGATTGAAGCAAGCAAAAACCTACCCCCACAACCGTTCCCCACAATATCCCTTTCAAAGAAATAAGGGCGGAATGATAGAGGAATATTTTTTGGATTTCCCCCATCGGCATCCCCAATGTCTTTAAAATGCCCACCATATTGGTGCGTTCCAAAATAAAAATCAATAATGCGGTCGATAAGTTGATGACCGCCACCACTGCCATAATGATAAGGATGATATAAGTGTTCCTGTTCATCAAATCGAGCCAGCTAAAAATAGTGGGGTAAATATCCTGCATCGTATTTTTACTCATGGGCGGCTGTAGGTATTTTTGATAGATATCATTTGCGATTTCATCCGATTTTTTATAATCGGCAACCGCGACCTGATAGCCATTGATCGCCTTTTCGTCCCAATTGCTGATCCTTTGGATCAAGCGGATGTCGCTGAACGCAAAATTTTTATCGATTTCATCCATTCCCGTGTGATAAGTACCCGAAATCTGCAACCTGCGGACCCTTGGGAACTCTTGTTGCGGATTGATGAAATAAACCAGTACCGAGTCCCCGATTTTTTTGTTGAGCCGGCTCAGCGTCGTTTCCGAAAGCAAGATTTGCATTGCATAACCGGAATCCTGAAAACTGATCCCTTTCCCTGAATAAGAGATTGCCGAATTGCTTTGAAGTCCATAATCTTTGTCGATCCCTTTTATTTTGATCCCTTCCATGATATTGCCCGCTTGTATGATCCCGGGTTTTAAGACATAGGGTAAAACGGAAGTGACGCCGGGCATTTGTTTTATCTCCTTTCTTAATACAGCGTCATAGTCAAAGGGGTTGGGCGAAATGATGGAACTGGGATTGGCGTTATAGGGCGTAATTTGGATATTTCCCCAAAACACGAACATTTTGTCCTTGATCGTTTCTTTGAATCCCAATACGACCGCAAGCGAAATGATCATGATGGCAACACTGAGCGCGGTAGCCAAAGTAGCCAGCCGTATAATCGCTTTGGAAAAAGATTTGCCTTTGTTGTTGATGATACGCTTGGAGATGAAAAAAGGAATGTTCAAAATTAATATTGGATAATGGCGATGACAAAATGCTTTATTGCAAAAATAAATTTCTTATTTGATTAAAACGGGATAAAAAGCAAAATACAAACTTTATCTTCGCTAAATGAGTATTACCATGCTATTAATAGGGATTACCGCCGCCCTCTCCTGGCTGGCATTCAGGAATGAGCAATTATTGAACAAACTATTGCTCTGGCCTGCCATAATGAAAGATCCAAAAGAGCTGTACCGGCTCTTGACCGCCGGCTTTGTCCATGCGGACTCGATGCACTTAATATTTAATATGCTGACGCTTTATTTCTTCGGCAGTTACCTCGAGCATTACCTGCCTACGGAGCAATATTTATCCCTATATATATTGGGCATTATTGCCGCTTCCATTCCTTCCATGTTGAAGCAAAGGGACAATGTCAACTACCGTTCCCTGGGCGCATCGGGTGGGGTAGCGGCAACCGTTTTTGCCATGATTTATGTAGAACCATGGAGCAAGCTGTACATTTTCTTTGCCATACCCGTTCCCAGTATTGTCTTCGCCATCGGGTATTTGGGTTACACCGCATATATGGCTAAAAAAGGTGGTGTAAGAGTCAACCACGACGCGCATCTTTGGGGTTCTGTTTTTGGGATTCTTTTTATGCTTCTTGTGGATCCCACTCATGGCGCTTCGTTTTTCGAACAACTGAAAGACTTTAGATTTTAGAATCCGGCCGGTATTGTTTTTAGCCACTTCGCGAGAAGTGGCTTTTTTGTGCGCATGAATTGCCGCTGTATAATTGAGTAGTTAGGATTTTTTATACCACTAGGGGTATAATTATTTTTATGAAAGAGTAAGTGCTGAAGGCTCGACCTGCTCGATAAATCATTTTATATTGTATTTTATAATTTTATTTTTATAATTGGAATTAGACTTAATTCATTTTTTTCATTTGCCAATTAATTCTGCCCCACTAATTGATAAAAAGAAATAAATAGAATATCTTCTTCGAGAAAAAACAATTAATAATCTGGAGAAAATCTCTTTATTCTTTATAAGAATTAAATTTAAACAATTATAGTTTTTCAAAATATGTTTCCTCTATTGAATGTTTTATTGTATTTAATAATGAAAGAAGGAATGCAGACTGCATACCGATTGATGAGTTAATTTCACTATACGACCGTTTTAAGTGATATTCGGTATTTCCTTATATTTATATCTACAAATTTGCTATTTTTTTATTTGAAAAAAGATGATATAATTGGAGCGCATATCCATTTATTTGTATGAAGTATGTTTATTTTAAAATTCAATTTATTTGTAATGAAAATTAATTTAAAAACGGGCGTATCCTTTCATTTATATAATTTATGAAGAAAGTTTTCATACTTATTAAATTAATAATATGACTTACGAATAGTTTATAATTTTCATTTGTCGTCATACTGGAGCGTATTTTTTTAATTACCATTTATGTGTTCCATCAACTTTTTAGTTTATATAACTCGATATAACTACTTTTAAATGAATATTTTAAGTCTTTAAATATTTATAACTAAGACAGAATGGCAGTATAGTCTATTTAAATTTTAATTTTTACTTTTAAATTATTGATTAAAAAAACTTTATACATTCTGTATGAAGTGTAATATACATTATTTAAAGTGTTTTTTCAAAAATTATAATTGAATTGGTATATTTAATTATACGTAAAATAATTAGGGCTAAAAAATCAATACATCAGTCGCACCTTTTGGTTTTATAAGGAAAATATATTTCAATATAAACTATTTTGTTTTTCATAATATTCAATATTTTTTGGTTACTAACTGGGGTTTTAAACGAAGGTTGATAATTCTTGGACTAGAGGGTAAAGATTTTTATAAAATACGGCGGTGAATATAAGAGTATGTATTTCTATTATTTATAAATATTAAATAATAATAAACGCAATATTTTAAATTTAAGGGTATTTCTTAGGAGGCTATCCTTCTATTTGGGAGATTTATTAGCGTGATTATGGGCATCATAATTTGAAGGATTCTAAAAAGCCTTAGTAAAATTACTTCCATTCGTAAGCCATATTTAATAATTAACATATTTTAATTTATAATTATAATCTTGGAAAGTTTTGTTTACTTTTGATAGGATTGAAAAATTTCGTTTTAATCATATGTAATTAACAAATGTGATTTACTTTTTATAAATGTGATTTTAAAGAATTTGGATGCTCTCACTAAGTACTTACTAGTTGGATAGTTTAGACTGTTTTTCCTGAGTTATAAATCGACAATTGATATGAACATAAAAAACGATACCTTTTGTAATATCAGTGTAAGGTGTAAGTAAAGGGAAGAATTTTGGGATTATTTTTCTTAATGTCTCGGTATAATTTTTCCTACACCATATTTATACCATTGTAGTAATACGGAAAAAGTGTTTGTTATTGCAATACTTCATTACTGAACAAATTGCTGTTCCATTCATGGACAGATGAGATAAATTCTTTTACTGTTGCATGTCCTATTATGAAATCCATAATTGTAAATGTTGGGAATTCCATAATTGCCTTAGCATATATAAGGCATACTGTCAATTCCAATATTGCAGCACCATGGGATTCCTAGGGTTTGTTTACTGGTTCGAGTCAACAACAAGACATTCGGGGCGGCCTGGAATTCTGTGATACGGCGGACCATTTCGGCTGTTTTTGCGATGAGGACAGTAGTTTGATCATTACAATAGAGTTCGGCAAACTTCTTCTGGATCCTGTGGCAAATGCAATAGGTAGTAAAATGAATGTCGCCCTACTTCTGCCAAAGCTATAGTTAAGCTACAATCCAATGTGCTTTGCATCCCAAAAATAAACTTGAGGGACTTTCAGGGAGAATAATCAAATTCGAACCAGAAAGTAAGGTGCTTGATATCTCAGGTTGTCAGCAGGAGTTTTTCTGAATGTGAAAGCTAAAGAAGGAAGAATTACTCAAAAAATGGTTGTAGAATAAATGAAAATCCCATTTATTTTTTTTGTTGACGGGATTTTAGAACCTTGCCAGCATTTTATTTTCAGGACAGATTATAGCTCAATATCAGTGATTCTTGATTTGAAAATCCACTTATAAAGAAAATTGTTGAAAATTTTATAGGTTCATTCAATTTTGTTATCTTTGTGCCGCAAAATTTTTTTATCATAATATAATATTTCATAAAACATCATGGGTTACGTTAAAGAGCGTTTTCACGAAAAAGCGGAAAAATTAAATGCGGAAATCAAAGAACTTCTTGCAGAACACGGTAACACAAAAATTGGAGACATTACAGTTGCCCAAGTTTATCAGGGCATGCGCGGAATGATAGGTTTGGTAACGGAGACGTCTTTATTGGACGCTAATGAAGGGATCCGTTTTAGGGGATATTCTATTCCGGAATTAAGGGAACAATTACCAAAAGCGGAAGGTGGGAGCGAACCTCTTCCTGAAGGCTTGTTTCATTTGATGCTTTTAGGTGAAATGCCTACGGCAGAAGATGTAGAGCATATTTCAAGTGTATGGGCACGCCGTTCCCATGTGCCCAATTATGTATTTGATGTAATTGAATCATTGCCTTCACCAACGCATCCGATGACGCAATTCAGTATCGGTGTTATGGCATTACAACGCGAATCTATTTTTGCACAAGAATATAAAAAAGGGATCAATAAAAAAGATTATTGGTCTTATATCTATGAAGATGTGATGAACTTAATCGCTCGTCTGCCGCGTATTGCCGCATATATTTACCGTAGGAAATATAAAAATGGTGATCACATCCAACCTAATGGGATGTTGGATTGGGCAGGTAACTTCGCGCATATGCTTGGAAATGACGATAAGGGATTCGTGGCATTGATGCGCTTATATATGACCATTCATGCAGACCATGAAGGTGGTAATGTTTCCGCGCATACCACTCATTTGGTAGGTTCGGCATTAAGTGATCCTTATTTGGCTTTTGCCGCCGGATTGAACGGACTGGCTGGTCCCTTGCATGGCCTGGCAAATCAGGAAGTTATCCGCTGGATTGAAGAAATGAGGGAACAATTAAACACGGAATTGCCTAGTAAGGAACAAATCGCAGAATATATCAGGACTACGCTAAGCGAAGGAAAAGTGGTTCCTGGTTATGGCCATGCCGTATTGAGGAAAACAGATCCTCGTTTTGAAGCACAAATGGTTTTTGGGAAAGAACACTGTCCTGATGATCCTTTGGTTCAGACGGTATGGAATGTTTATGAGGTTGCGCCTGGTATCTTAGGCGAAACAGGCAAAATCAAAAACCCTTGGCCAAATGTGGATGCGCACAGTGGTGCGTTGCTGAAGCATTTTGGGATGGTTGAAGAGGAATTCTTTACCGTTTTATTTGGTGTCAGTCGATCATTAGGTGTATTGGCAGGTTTATGCTGGGACCGTGCGACCAGTTCGCCGATTGAGCGTCCAAAATCCGTTACTACTCAGTCTTTAAAAGAAATGATTGCTGAAAAGGAAGCAGCACATTAATTTTATTTTCTAATATAAAAAAGAGATTGTCAGAAATGACAATCTCTTTTTTGGTGGATAATATTGAATTCGTTATTCCACTCTTCTTTTTCACAAGCCACAAATTCACAACCCACAAATTCATTCTCTCTATACTCCCAATGGAATATGCTATATTATAATCCTGATTACGCACTTTCAATTTTCTTATCTTTGCGGGATAATTAGCTCGTTTATGAAAATTGGAATAGTTTGTTACCCTACCTTTGGTGGAAGTGGCGTAATGGCCACGGAGCTTGGATTGGCTTTGGCCGACAAAGGACATTTAATACATTTTATTACCTACCAACAACCTGTCCGTTTAAACGCATTTCATCCTAATATTTTTTATCATGAAGTAAGTGTGCCCAAATATCCTTTGTTTGAGTTCCCACCTTATGAAACCGCCTTGGCAAGTACTTTGGTGAATGTCATCAATAACAACGATTTGGATTTATTGCATGTTCATTATGCGATACCTCATGCGTCTTCTGCTTATTTTGCCAGACAAATGTTGCATAAACAAGGAAAGGACATCCCTTTTATTACGACTCTTCATGGCACAGACATTACCTTAGTGGGAAAAGATTCCACTTACGGGGCTGTGGTTACTTTTTCCATCAATGAATCTGATGCGATAACGGCTGTTTCCCAAAACTTGAAAGACGAAACGCTAAGATCGTTCAAAATAGAAAAAGAGATAGAAGTGATTGCCAACTTCGTGGACTCTCATCGGTTTTTCAAGACGGACAAAGAACATTTCAAACAAATGCTCGCACCGCAAGGTGAACGGATTTTGGCGCATGTTTCTAATTTCAGGAAAGTAAAAAGAGTGGATGATGTAATAGAAGTTTTTGCCCGACTGCGCGCTAGAATGCCCGTGAAATTATTGATGATCGGGGATGGTCCAGAGCGACAGAATGCGGAAGATTTAGCCCGGAAATTGGGTGTTTGCAACGATATCCGGTTTTTAGGAAAACAAGAGCAAATGGAAGAGATCCTGAATATTACGGATTTGTTTATCCTCCCTTCCGAATATGAAAGTTTCGGACTGGCAGCTTTGGAAGCCATGGCTTGTGGTGTTCCCGTAATCTCAACCAATGCCGGCGGAATACCTGAAATCAACATTAATGGAAAGACGGGATTTTTGAGCAATGTAGGTGACGTGGAAGATATGGCCAAAAATGCATTGTATATTTTGGAAGATGATAAGCGCCTGGCAGAATTCAAAAATGAAGCCTTAATGAATGCACATAAATATTCCATCGAAAAGATAGTGCCACAATACGAAGATTTATATATGCGCGTATTTGAGCAAAGTAAATTGACGCAAGTTTAATTGATCGTAATCAATAAAAACGCTGACTGGGCTTTCTGCCTTGTCAGCGTTTTTAAATTAAAATGAGGAACACTACTTTGGATCAGTTGATAAATAGTTTTTTTATTATAAAAATTCAAATTAATCCCTTAATACCTAGAGTCTTAGCACTCATAGTGTAGCAAAAGCTAATAACTGGTGTTTCCTTCTTTGTTTTTCCAAATTTCGAATACTTTTTTAGCTTCTGATTTATCAAGGGCAATCATCGGGATTTTCCGTTCTTCAAATGGCAGTTTCATTTCCTGATAAATAAAGGAATCATCAAATCCGAGTGCTGCTGCATCTTCGCGCGTATTTGCATAAAAAACACGATCCGGTCTTGCCCAATAAATTGCGCCCAAACACATGGGACAAGGCTCACAGCTGGAATAGATATCGCAGCCTTCCAGTTGGTTAGTGTCTAAATTGGCGCAGGCATCTCTTATTGCGCACATTTCGGCATGGGCGGTAGGATCTCTGCTTTTCAATACATTGTTCCATCCTTTTCCTATGATTTTCTTATTTTTTACAATTACGCATCCGAAAGGGCCACCATCACCATTTTCCATATGTTTTTTGCTTAATTCAACCGCTTCCTTCATGAATTTTTCAGTCATAACCATTTAAATTTCTTTGAATCCAAAAATACTGTTTCTTTTTTAATGGAAAGGAAGCCTTTTCAACCTATTTTTTTTAAATTGCATCTTTTTCCAATCATTATAGTATCCATTATATAATTTATGCTTAAAATAGGTGTTTTTGGTGCTGGGCACTTGGGTAAATTTCATATTCAGCATTGGTTGTCTTTACCGGGTGTTGAAATTGTAGGCTTTTATGACCCTAATGAGCAAAATGCAAACGAGGTGCTTGGGAAATTTGGGCTTATCCGCTTTTTTTCTATAGAAGCATTGATTTCGGCTTCTGATGCTATTGATATCGTGACCACTACTACTACACATTTTGAAATAGCAAAGGCTTGTTTATTACAATGCAAACATTTGTTCATCGAAAAACCGATGACGCATACGATTGAGGATGCACGCACATTGGTTAAATTAGTGAAAGAAGCAAAAGTGAAATGCCAAGTGGGACATGTGGAAAGGTATAATCCCGCAATTTTAGCTTTAAGGAATAAGTCATTGAATCCGATGTTTATTGAAGCGCACCGTTTGGCGGAATTTAATGCAAGGGGAACAGATGTGGCTGTTATCCTTGACCTAATGATCCATGACATCGATATTATTTTACACTTTGTAAAGTCACCGGTTCGCCGTATTTCAGCAAGTGGGGTGGCGGTCATCAGTGAAACAGTTGATATTGCGAATGCAAGGATAGAATTTGATAATGGATGCGTTGCCAATTTGACTGCAAGCAGGATTTCTATGAAGAAGATGCGGAAAATGCGCTTGTTTCAAAAAGATGCATATATTGGGGTCGATTTCCTGAATAAAAAAACGGAAATCATAAAGATGAAACCTGAATCAGAAGAAAAAAGCTTTTTTGATTTCCCCATAGATACAGGGGAAGGTCATCAAAAAACAATCTCTATAGAAATGCCGCCAATTGGATCTACGAATGCTATCCAAGAGGAATTGGCAGATTTTACTTTGTCCATTTTATTGGATAAGCCTGTTCAGGTTTCTGCAATGGATGGTTTAAACGCCATGGAAGTTGCACATCATATTTTGAATAAAATAGACAAGCAAATGTTCCCTAAAAGTACGGGGGGAATAGAATTGTAAATGTTTAATTGATTCTTTTTCCTTGAATTTTTCCTGCCAGATTATGAAAACCAACAGAACGAAAAAAACTGCCATATTAGTAATGATAATTTCAGATTATCTTACTGCGGTTTTGGCATGGTTGTTCTTTTGGTTTTATCGCCAAAATAGTCTGCATAACATAGATCCGGAAGAGCATCCCTTATATAATGGCTTTTCCACCAGGGATTACTTCATGACTTTTTTCTTTATTCCCATTTTTTGGCTCGTACTCTATTACTTATCAGGTACATATTTTGATCTATACCGGAAATCGAGGCTTCATGAGATTTACAGAAGCATAGCCTCATCCATAATTGGGGCTTTGGCTGTTGGCATGCTTTTCTTTGCAAATGACACCAATAGTTTCTCTTATTTCTTTGAAGTCACCTCATGGTATTTCATCATGCACATTGGGTTTTTATTGTTGTTCAGATTACTCTGGTTATATAAAATAAAGCGTGATTTGGTGATGGAGCGCGTGGGATATAATACCCTGATTATCGGTGGAAATTCAAAAGCACAGGAAATTTATCAGGAAATAAATGAAAATCCGATTGTTTTAGGGAACATTATTGCGGGATTTATCAATATTGACCCCATAAATAAACCTATCGTAATCCCGAATGTGAAGATATTGGGTTCAATAGATGATTTGGAAAACATAATTGACCAATACAATATCGAAGAGGTTATCGTGGCGATGGAATCACAGGAACATCAATTATTGGAAAGTATTGTAATGCGCTTGAGCTACCGTGCCGTCATTGTAAAAGTTTTGCCTGATTTATATGATATTATTTCTGGCTTCGTGCGGATCAGCAGTGTGTACGCTCCCGTTTTAATCAGCATCAATCCTGAATTATTGCCCGATTGGCAAAAGGTTTGCAAGCGGGTGATGGATGTTTGCTTCTCCATAATGGCATTGACCTTATTATCACCGATTTACATTTTTTCTGCCTTGAAAGTCAAATTGTCTTCGACTGGTCCTGTTTTTTACAAACAAGAAAGGATAGGGCTTTTTGGTCATCCATTTTACATTTATAAGTTCCGTTCTATGTTCATGAATGCGGAAGAAAGCGGTCCCTTGCTCAGTAGTGATGCTGATCCGCGCATTACTTCATGGGGGAAGATTATGCGGAAGTGGCGGATAGATGAATTACCACAATTTATCAATATATTGAAAGGCGATATGTCGCTTGTAGGTCCAAGGCCTGAGCGGCAATTCTATATCGATAAAATCACTAAGACGCACCCACATTATAAATACCTCCATCGGGTAAAACCGGGGATCACTTCATGGGGAATGGTTCAATTTGGTTATGCAGAGAATATTGAAGAAATGATAAAAAGGATGAAATATGACCTGCTTTATATCGAAAACTGCTCTTTGGCATTAGACATCAAAATCATGATATATACGGTTAAGGTGATTTTGCAGGGTAGGGGAAAGTGAACGGAAGGGTTTATTTTTGACTTCTGGGTAAGTCCTCAAGCTGGTATTCACTTCTTTTTGTTTATTCATATTTAACTCCTTCTTAATTATCGGTTTGTTCAGTTTTGTTTTCAAAAACTGCATTTAACTGCTCGTTTTGCGCATTTAAAACAGCGTACATTTTTTGGTAATCTTTGTAAGTTGCTGCATTATAAGTGCCGGCTTTTTGTTCGTATTCCCGAACCAGCAATAAGTGGTCTTTTTCTTTATGGAAATTGCAATTAAAAAGGGCAAAAGGATAATCCATTTTTATGTCCTTTGGCAGGCTTTCGACTTTCAGGTTTTCCGGAAAGTATAAGTAAATAGAATCCCGGGCAACAAATGAATGTTGCAATACAATAGGTTCGGTCCGCGCTTCTAATTGGGAAATCCTTTTCATGGGGTTTTCAATCCAGCCTAAATTAATAAATGTTCTTTTATCCGTTTTATTAATAATCCCTATTACTTCTACCCTTGCTTTTTCCCTGATTTGCGGAAGTTGCTGTGTCCCGCTTATTTGAGCGTCATATTGATTTACGCTATAGCTGGGGAAGGGGAATTTGCTATTGTTTACCTTGTTTAATTCTTCTTTGTTTTGCGTTTTTAATAAGTCGTACAAATCATCTTGAAATAGCCCGCTGTATGTGTTTTCCAACACGATGGTCTGTCCCTTTGCCTCGGTATTGTAATTTAATCTTGCGGTTCTGTATGAAAATGTTTTACCTTTCCCATATTCGGGGGTTTTTACTAAATACCCACCGGCTTCCGTACATACCAAAGCCATGCGGTTTTCAGTAAAGCTCCCCAAATAACCGGCTTTATAATTAGTGCTGGTGCATTCTACCCAAATTGTGTCTTTATCATTTGGTACGCACAAAATAACATGGTTGAAGTAATTTGCAGGGAATTCAGGATCGACTTTATAATGTTCCGTTCCGGCGCTGATAAGGGTTGTATAAGCAGTGATATTCACTTCTTTCAATAAGGATTTCAAATAATTGGTTAATCCTTTGCAATCTCCATAGCCTTTCGTGCATACATAATTTGCATCAATCGTTTGCCAGCCTGCAAGCCCGTATTCGTCTGCCACATATCGGGTATTTTCCTGCATGTATTGATATAAGGTTTGTACCTTTTGGATTGTGGTACTATCGTTTTTGATTAATTCATGCGTTTTCAGTTTCATGTTTTCCGGCAATTGATCCCGGTCCTTATTGAGTTGGTAGTAAAAGTTACCAAAGTCTTTCCATGTATCCATTGCGCCATTAAAACTCATGAACCCGAATTCGGAAGGGGAAAAAATCAAGGTAGGCGTAATGATGTTGCCGGCGGTTGATAAGGGCTGTATTTCAAAGGCGGGGAGGTTTTCGATATGCCAGTTTTTGGTTATTATCCCTTTCTCGGTTGTGGAAGACTTTTGCGTAGCTGTAGGCAGTAATGCCTCTTTTTCCCTTATTTTTAAATCTTCGGGATAACTTATTTTAATATCTGCTGTTTCCAAAGCGCAATAGCTTTCTACCTGAGGATCCCAGCTGGGAAGGAAAAATGTTGTTTTAATTGTTTTTTCAATTTCAAAAACGACAGTATATGGATAGGTGTGATGTGTGAAGGCGTAGGTCTTTAAACGATTGTCGCTGTTAAAAGTATAATCTATTCCAAAAGCGGAACGGTCAATGATATCTTTTTCTTTTAATGATTTTAATGATTTCCCCTCCGCATCATAAAATGTGCCGCGTATGTCATTTATCTTGGATTGATTATCATACCATTCCGTTATTCTTCCCAATTCTTTGGCCTCTTCTTTAAGGATAGTGATCGCATATTTCCTTTTAAATCTTACTAAATTTATTCTTTCAACTTTTATCTCCATGGAATCATATCGGATGACGGCACTGGCATCTTTCAATAGATTGGCGGAGATATTGCTAAATGCAAAGCGCTCCATATTTTTGCTGTTTGACAATAAAGGGGCAAAGCAAAAAATGGACAAGAAGAGGGATCGTTTTATGGAAGACATTAATTTTCTTTTTTGATAATGATGCTTTTGCTTTGTTCTCCTAACATGGCTTCGATCAGGGATCTCATATTGCCATATTCTTCAGGTTCAAAAAAGTTTTTGTTTGTCTCGAATTTACTGTTCAAGGTAAGGCTTCTTTTGGATTCATCCGTTGTCAGCAATGATGAAAAAAGCATAGTGCTTTGCTCTAATCCAATTTGTTTTGATTCGGGTAAATATTCAATTGTATATCCTTCGGGCAATTGCAGATTAAAGAGATAATTGTAATTGAATTCATAATCAAATACTATCGGAAATTTCCTTTCTGCTGATGGCAATGGGTTGGTTTTAAATAATCTGTCCATATAAGCGTTTAGGAATATTTTATCTTCGCCGTTAAAATCCGCACTCGCTTCTATATGGATCCTTAAATCCTGGTCAGGTTCTGAAATGTTTTTTACGGAAATGTTTTCAAGCTGGAAATGTTCGTTGTTGAAATTTTCTTTTATGACTTTCATTGCTTTCTTTTCATCGCCTTTCCAATTATCTCGGTAATTGAATGCCGTAACATCATTTAATTTTTTGTCTATGGTCAATATCATTTTATTTTGACTGGTATCTAATTTTAAAGTTGCCATTACGATGATTTTATCCTGCAACAATTTGTCGTCTATATAAATCTCGCGCCAATTTTTGCTCATGATGCGGCTATAACCATTATAGCATTGAGGCAGTAAATGCCCGAAGGGTAGATATTTTTGTATGGGATCCAGAAAGTAATCTTTATTATTGACCACCACTTTGGTAATTACATAATCAAGGTCCTTAAAGTCGGGAAAAATAGGATTGAGGGGTTCGTTTGGTTTAGAGGAAAGAATGACCATTTCTGCATTTATACCAGCTTTTAGTAGCATGGTAATTAGTACCTGATTTATTTCCATTTGTTTTCCTTTCTGTGTTGCAAAGGTGTTTTTTAGATTGAGGTAATCATCACCTTTTTGATAATCCGACAAAATGAAATTATCCCGGACAAAGGAATAAATGGATTTTGCCTTCTCTAAATCGTCTGTTTTTCCATTAGTTAATTTCTTTACCTTATCATTGGCAAATAAATTGGCATCATAAACCCTCGAAAAAATGTTCGCATCCTTCAGGAGTGATTTACTGGTAAGATCCCATGAAGAATAAATCCCCGTGATATAAATTTTTACCCGCTCTAAATAATGGTTTTCCCCTTTCCTAAAAACTTCGTCTTTTAATGCGGGCACATTCCTCCTCACCCAAGTGGTGATATCACTTTTTGTGCCGCCATAAATTATATTATAAACCCCGGCTTCTTTACCATCTAAATCCTTTTCCTTGTTTACTTTTTCAAAAGGTATATTTGTTCTTGACATATCGGCATATCTATAATTCGCAGGGATACTGGCTTGATACATTGAAAAAACCGTAGGAAAATTATGTTGGAAATACCAATCAGGAATTCCTGTGTATGTATTGTATTCAAGAGTATAACTGAAATGCACGATAGAACCCACTTTCATGGAGGGCAAGTTGAATTTTAATGCAGAAAAATTGTCTGTTATTTTATCTTTTACAATGTCCGCTTTGTCTATTTTTTGCTCCACAATTTGGTCGCCTTCCAGATTATAAGTAACCCCACTCACTTTTTTTATTGTGGTACTTGAATATGCCGGGATAGCTACCATGCCTATTTGTGGTAACGCATTTTGGTTCAAAACCTTTATTGTGCGTTCAACTTTATAGGTCATTATATTGCTTCTTAATAAAGAAGTTCCACTTTCATAAAGGATAACTGCGTCTGCGTCTTTAGCGATTTCAACTTCATTCTTGTTTAAATAATATTTGATGGAATCTTTATTGTCTGTTATTTTTGATTGGGCGATGCAAAACGGAAGAGAAGAAAATAAAAAGATAATTCCTATTAGAATAGTATAAAGTTTGGCCATATTTGGTTCTTTTAGAATGCAAATGTAAGTATCTATTCCGTTTTCATTAACTTATTTCTTTTAATTTTGAAAATTTTATTTTAAATGAGGAATTGTGACCTGATGTATTATGGAATGCCCGTCCATCAAATTTGTTCCCAATTTTCGGTGGAGTCAATTTTTCTTTCTACTTTGCAAATCTTTTGGGATAAGAAAATCAATCATAGACTATCTATTGATTCAATTTTGTATTAGGAGCTAATGGGTCATAACCTAATTGGTAGATAATCCGAATTAAGGTCAACAATGAAATAACTGCTCAACTTTTATGAACGGCATTTTATTGAATTTTATACTTAAAAAATAAACGAAATAACCTCAAGTACAAAATGGGCTGTACTGGTTTTAAACAACAACAACCATATGAAAAACATTATTTTAGCCAGTACTTCCACTTTGTTTGGGGGAGCGTACCTTGGATATTTAAAATCCCAAATCAAGATATTGTTTGAAGGGATTACACAAGTGATCTTTCTTCCTTATGCAAGACCAGGCGGAATTAGCCATGATGAATATACGCAAAATGCGGCTTATTTTTTTCAAGAAATGGGCATAGAAGTTATTGGTTTACATACCTTTCAGGATACTATAAAAGCGGTTCAGGATGCTACTGCTTTTTTCACAGGCGGTGGTAATACTTTTTTGTTGGTGAAGCAATTGCATGATTTAAATCTGATGAAAAGCTTGAAGAGCAATATCGAACAGGGAAAGCCTTATTTGGGTACCAGTGCGGGCAGTAATATTGGTGGCATCAATATGAAAACGACTAATGATATGCCGATTGTTTATCCGCCAAGCTTCAATACAATGGCATTGGTTCCCTTTAATCTTAATCCACATTACCTTGATCCCGACCCAGATTTGAAGCATAATGGCGAAACACGCGAAACTAGGATAAAAGAATTTCACACACAAAATGATATTCCTGTAATTGGGCTTCGGGAAGGGAGTTGGATTAGGGTGCAGGGCGATAAAATTACGACAGAAGGCAGCCGGGATTCCAGGATTTTTGAGCAGGGTAAGACAGCTTATGAAGTGAAGCCGGGGACAGAGTTGGTATTTTTAGATTAAAGAAACTAAAGTTTAATTGTAAAGGGAATGGTGCCGTTTTTAGAGATAGGAGAATCTATATTAAAGGTTGGCTATGTTTATGAATTTATACAAATTATTCATATGCTGGACCAAAGTAGATTGGCTTATCAGTGAGCGGTAGTGTAGAGAAGTGAAGGATTCCTAAAAAAGTACGAGAATAAAAAATGGATAGATGTATTTTTATTCATGAACCGTCTTCAATTTATGATAAAAAAGAAATATGATTGCAAAGAAAACATACACAATGATAGTTGTAAAAAAGATGCTATAATTGATAATTTCTTTCATCTCATCTTGAAAATGATTGTAAAATCCCCAGCTGAATATGTTCCCACACTATTCAAAAATTAAAATACAGGGGAACCAAAAGTGAACTTGTTTTTGTAATTTAAAACTATCCCTGTCCTCTATAATAAGTCTGTAAATTGAAAATAAGGCCATCGAAACGATGGCAATGCATTCTACAAAGATGAAGTTGGTGTTCAAAGTTTTTAGGGTTGGAAGTATATTGTATTAATATTCCAAGAACCAGAAGTATGCCCTTGTATAAAAACCGATATTCCATTTGCGGAAAACCAATATGCTATAATTAAAATATAAGCTGATCAAAAATGATGTAAGTATTAATATTTATTTTACTCGATTTCGTCAATGTGGATTTGTCATTTACTACTGAATGATGGTTTAATGCAGATGGGATTGGAGATGATATTTTCCTGAGCGGTTAATAGCTTATTCCCAGTACATTAATAGGAGATTGCCGTTTTGTCTTTAATTTCAAACTTATAAAAATTTAAATATCGGTGCAAAAATATTGGAAATAAACAAATGATAAGAATAAATGACATTAAATTTATTTCGGGAAATGTCATTGGCTTTTTAATGGCTAGCTATTCTTCTTTTGGGAGGATAACTCAATATTTAACAAAATTAAATATTGTTTTCTTGCAAATATTGAAGCATTAAAGAACTTGTTGTTTACTTTTGTCATTGGTCAATCTCGCGTTTATATGAATCGGTATTTGCAGTTATATTTAGATTCCTATCGTGGTATTTCTCAGCCGGCTTGGATGCTGGCAATCATTATGTTGATCAATAGGATGGGGGCAATGGTATTGCCTTTTCTTGGGATTTACATGACAGATGCGCTGCATTTCAGTCTTTCAGAAACAGGCGTTGTATTGAGTTGTTTCGGAATCGGCGCCATGACCGGTTCTGCATTAGGCGGTTGGCTCACTGATTTAAAAGGGCATTTTAAAGTGCAATTGTTTAGTTTGTTGTTGTCGATTCCCATATTTTTTTTATTGACATTATTGAAGACGCCAACAACTCTGGCAATTGGTGTTTTTGTATTAAGCGTTATTACAGAAACCTTTCGGCCTGCAAATTCCGTTTCCATCACTTCTTATGCCAAACCGGAAAATATCACTCGGGCGTTTTCCTTAAATCGGATGGCATTGAACTTAGGTTTTTCCATTGGTCCTGCAATTGGTGGGTTACTGGCAGCCATTTCTTATCAATGGTTGTTTTATGGAAACGGGCTCACTGCATTGTTGGCAGGAATGGTTTTTTATCTTTATTTCAGGAACCGGCAGGGAAATAAGTTGCGGGAATCGAAAAATCCTGAACCTAAGACAAAAATCATAAAAACAGGCATTTCCCCTTGGAAAGATCAGAAATTTTTAATTTTCAGTTTGTTATGCTGTTTGTATAGCATTTGCTTTTTCCAATTGTTAAGTACGCTGCCGCTTTTTTACCGCGAAGTTCATCATTTAAGTGAAGCCAATATTGGTTTGTTATTGGCGTTTAACGGAATGGTTGTTTTTGTTTTAGAGATGCTGCTGGTACAGATAGCTGAAAAGAAAATGCGTTCCGCCCATATCATTTCTTTAGGGACTGTTTTGTTAGGACTTTCCTTTTTACTCTTATTGTTTTTGAATGCCGGACAGTGGATTTTATTTCTTGCAATGTTTTTATTGAGCATTTCAGAAATGTTGGCAATGCCTTTTATGGCAACTCTTACGATAAAAAGAGCTTCGAAAGAAAGGCAAGGTGCATATATGGGTTTAAATGCACTTTCCTTTTCAGCTGCTCATGTAGTTTCTCCTTTAATTGGGACTGGGATTGCACAGTATTTTGGTTTTTCTGCACTTTGGGTTTCTACGGCCTTGTTGGCAATTGTAACGGCATTGGGTTTGAGATGGATATTGAAAAAATTTTAGTGATTTGCATTTATCATCAGATTTCCCCCTGCATCCAAAAATATTGGCGCATTAGCTTTAGTATTTGAAATAAACCCTCCCAATACCCAAAAAATTTCTTTTCTTTGCTTTATGTCCCTAACTATTGCATCAATCAATTCAGGAAGTAACGGAAATTGCTATTATATCGGCAATGGGGAAGATGCTGTTTTTATTGATGCAGGTATTTCTTGTCGTGAAATAGAGAAGAGGATGGCTCGGTTAGGTTTGGATATACAAAAAATAAAAGCAGTTTTCGTTTCTCATGAACATGCTGATCATATAAGGGGAATTCCTGTTTTATCTAAAAAATATGGTCTGCCGGTTTATATTTCCCCCGCTACTTTGCAAAATAGTAGGATGGATTTGCAAGATGTTATTTCCTTTGCTGCAAACGAAACCATTAAGATTGGGGAATTGGAAATCTTTACTTTTTCCAAATTCCATGATGCCGCCGATCCTTATAGTTTCAATGTACATTCTGGTGGCATAACAATTGGCATTTTTACTGATATTGGTACCGTTTGCAATAATTTGATCACACATTTCAAGCAATGCCATGCTGTTTTCTTAGAAGCGAATTATGATGATGAATTATTGGAAAACGGTAACTATCCGTTCCATTTAAAAAAACGTATCAAAAGTGGTTGGGGACATCTTTCCAACGCAGAAGCATTGGACTTGTTCAAGGAGCATAAAGCCGAGTATTTGCAATTGGTATTATTGTCGCATCTGTCCAAAGACAATAATAACCCCGAATTGGTCAAAGGACTTTTTGAACGATGCTCGGCGAATACCGAAATCGCAATTGCATCTCGTTATTCGGAAAGTATGGTTTATGAAATCAAGTTATCGGAAAATGCCGAATTATTTTGCAACAAAATGATTAAAAAGCAGGGGCAGCAACTTAGTTTATTTTAAAAAACAAAATTTAATCTTGTTGATACCAAAATTGAATCAATGAATAACCCATATTTTCATTTTAGAAATTAATATGATAGAACCTGTAATAGACATTGGTATTCACAGCTTATTCTTGGCATTCAAACATACAAAAAAAGGTAACGGAAATTTCGCTACCTTTTTTTATATGTTTTTAAATATTATTCAGCTTTACCTTCTTCATCAGCATTTTCAGCTTTGGGTGCTTCTGTTTCTTCTGCTTTAGGCTCTTCAACTGGAGTTGCTGTTGTTGCGTCTTCGGTTGTTGCAACTGTTGCAGTTTCAGTTGAAGTGGTTGTTTTTCCACCACGGCGGCTACGACGGGTAGTTTTCTTAGCTTCTGTTGATTTAGCATCTTTACTGTATATCGTATTGAAATCCACTAATTCAATCATTGCCATTTCAGCAGCATCTCCAATGCGGGGTGCTAACTTGATGATCCGGGTGTATCCTCCTGGACGATCTGCTACTTTAACACCTACTACATTAAATAATTCATTGATGATTTCTTTATCTTGGAGTTTGCTGAAAGCAAGACGGCGATTATGGGTAGTATCTGATTTTGATTTGGTAATCAAAGGTTCAACATATACACGCAAAGCTTTTGCTTTTGCTTGAGTAGTTGTGATCCTTTTGTGTTGAATCAATGAAATAGCCATATTGGATAATAAGGCTTTTCTGTGGGCGGTAGTACGACCTAAGTTGTTGATTTTGTCTCCGTGACGCATGACTGTTTGTTTTTTGTATCCTATACCGTGTCAAGGATTTATAGGATTGGATTATCTCGAAATCGTTGTTGTTATAAAATAAAAGACTTCCTGTCTTTCGAGATAAGACAGGAAGCTGTATTGTTTAGTTTGAATTTTCTTCACTCATTTTTACCCTGCTGATATCCATTCCAAAACCTAAACCGCGTTCATGAAGAACTTGTTCGATTTCCGTGAGGGATTTTTGACCAAAGTTACGGAATTTCATTAATTCCTCTTGAGTGTATTGTACCAATTCACTTAGTGAATTGATTTTCGCAGCTTTCAAGCAATTAAATGCACGCACGGAAAGTTCTAAATCCTCCAATGGGGTATTCAATACTTTCCTTAATTGCAATAACCCTTCGTCCACAGTTTCTTCTTTAGATTCATCTTTTGTATCCAATGAAATATTCTCATCGGTGATGATCATTAAGTGTTGGATCAAGATGCGGGAAGCTTCCTTAACGGCTTCTTCCGGATGGATTGTCCCGTCAGTAATCACTTCCATTACCAACTTTTCATAATCCGTGCGTTGTTCAACACGAGTATTTTCGATAAAATATTTTACATTTTTGATAGGTGTAAAAATAGAATCGATTGGGATAAAGTTAGGTGCCGCGTCTTTAGGGCGATTTTCTTCGGAAGGCACATAACCGCGTCCTTTTCCGATATGAAGTTCGATTTCTAAAGTAGCGGAAGAATCCAAATTACAGATTATTAATTCCGGGTTTAGAATATCATAATTGGGAGTGGCCTCACCGATCATTCCGGCTGTAAATTGTTCTCTTCCTTTAATAACCAGTTCTATCTTTTCAGAAGCGGGTGTACTGTCAGCATCACCCAATTTCTTAATCCTTACCTGTTTCAGGTTTAAGATAATTTCGGTAACATCTTCTATTACGCCTTTGATAGATGCAAATTCATGATCAGCACCTGTCATTTTTATGCCCGTAATGGCATAACCTTCTAATGATGAAAGTAAGACCCTTCTCAAAGCGTTTCCGATGGTAACACCATATCCTGGTTCCAAAGGGCGAAATTCAAATAGAGCTTCAAAATCGGTTGCTTTTTGCAACACAATCTTATCCGGTTTTTGAAAGTTCAATATTGCCATAGTTGCATTTATTGATTTGTAATGTAAAATAATGAAAAAATGCCCCCAATTTTTCAGGGGCTAAAATGAATTATCTGGAGTATAACTCTACGATAAGCTGTTCCTGGATATTTTCAGGTACATTTTCGCGCTCAGGGAAAGTTATGAATGTTCCTTTAAATTCTTTATCGTTAAATTCCAACCATGTAAAAGCATGATTTTTAGGGCGTACTAGTCCGATAAGTGATTGGTTCAATTTTGATTTAGGCTTCAATTCAATAGAATCCCCTGCCTTTAAAAGGTAGGAAGGCACATTTACTGATTCACCGTTTACCAGAATATGTTTGTGGGAAACCAATTGACGCGCTGCGGAACGGGTAGGTGCCAATCCTAAACGGAAAATGGTGTTGTCCAAACGGGATTCCAACAATTTGATCAAGTTAGCACCGGTAGAACCTTTTTGGCGGTTTGCTTCTTTGTAAGTATTCAAGAATTGTTTTTCCAAAACCAAATAAGTATATTTAGCTTTTTGTTTTTCTTTTAATTGGATACCGTATTCGCTAAGGGATTTCCTTTTGCGGGAACCACCATGCATTCCCGGAGGATTGCTGTTTTTGGATAAATCTTTTCCGGAACCAAGTACGGGTTCACCGAATTTACGGTTGATTTTGTTTTTAGGGCCGATGTATCGTGCCATAGGTCTTATTGATATTTAGTCGATTTTTAAACAATTACTTTTTGATTCATATAAAAATCGTAAAATCGGAATCGAAAAGCGTAAAATGATGTAATGAATATTTATTAAAGTAATGTCCCAAACAGGATTATACTCTTCTTTTCTTAGGAGGACGACAGCCGTTGTGTGGCATTGGCGTAATGTCCTTGATGATAGTAACTTCGATTCCGCTGTTTGCTACGGAACGGATAGCACCTTCACGTCCGGAACCAGGTCCTTTAACGAATACTTCCGCTTTTTTCATTCCTGCATCCAATGCTACTTTTGCAGCATCTGCCGCAGCTTGTTGTGCAGCGTATGGTGTGTTCTTTTTAGAACCACGGAATCCCATTTTACCTGCAGATGACCAGGATATAACCTGACCTGCTTTATTGGTAAAGCTGATGATAATATTGTTGAATGTTGCGCTGATATGCACTTGTCCGTGTACATCTACTTTTACTACGCGCTTTCTTGCAGCTGCTTTTGCTGAACTTGCTTTTGCCTTTGCCATTTTTTTAAAGGTAGTCTTTGTTTGAAATTATCTTAAAACTTTCGTTTTAAGCTGCACGGTCGCTAACTCGCAATGAAGTATAAAAAAGAGGTCCGCTGTCCATGCAAAAAATGAATGATTTTACTTCTTTGCAACTTTTTTCTTCCCAGCAACAGTTTTGCGTTTTCCTTTACGGGTCCGGCTATTTGTGCGTGTGCGTTGTCCACGAAGTGGAAGACCTTTACGATGACGAACACCTCTGTAACATGCAATATCCATTAAGCGTTTGATGCTCATTTGCACTTCTGAGCGCAATTGGCCTTCAACCTTAAATTCTGAATTGATAATGTTACGGATTGCAGTTTGCTCCTCGTCTGTCCATTCGCTTACTTTCTTGCTCAGGTCTATTCCGGCCTGGTCTAAAATGTAAAGTGCAGTACTATGGCCAATGCCATAAATGTAAGTGAGACCTATTTCACCTCTTTTGTTTTTGGGAAGATCAATACCAGCTATACGAGCCATTTATTGTGTTTTTGAATTTAAAATTTCTTAATTGTAAATGTGTAGGAGTTCCTTTTCCTGAACATTGAATTATCCTTGGCGTTGTTTAAAACGGGGATTCTTTTTGTTGATTACATAAAGTTTGCCTTTGCGACGGACGATTTTACAATCGACGCTTCGTTTTTTAATGGCTGCGCGAACTTTCATTGTTATTGTATATTTGAGTTATTAAAAAATGCAATGTTATTTATACCTGTAAATTATCCTGCCCCTCGTCAAATCGTATGGACTCATTTCCACGCCTACCTTATCACCAGGAAGGATTCGAATGTAATGCATACGCATCTTTCCTGAAATAGTAGCCAATATTTCATGGCCGTTTTCGAGCCGTACGCGGAACATTGCATTGGACAATGCATCAACGATACTGCCGTCTTGTTTTATAAGTGGTTGTTTTGCCATAAATTCAAAAGGAATGCAAAGGTAAGAAAAAATTACCTTTTACAAAGAATATTTATTAATTTGTTTAATTTTATGATTTTAGTACTCAAATCGGCCCCATTCGCTTTCAATTAGTAAGGAATTATTTGCCGCCGCCTCTACTCTTCCACTGATTTGTGCCTCTATATTAAAGTGTTTTGCCAAAAGGATTAGTTGTTCCGCTGTTTTTTCATCTGTAAATACTTCCAATCGCTGACCCATATTAAACACTTGATACATTTCCCTCCATTCCGTTCTTGCCGCTTCTTGTATCATTTTAAATAATGGTGGCGTAGGTAATAAATTATCTTTTATCACCCTCAATCCTTGCGGAAGATAATGCAGGCATTTGGTTTGCCCGCCGCCGCTGCAGTGAATAATACCGTGAATTTCATCAAAATATTGATCCAGCATTTTTAATACCAATGGTGCATAAGTGCGGGTAGGGGACAGTAGCATCTTACCAATGTCCAAAGGCGTTTCTGTTTTATCCGTTACTTTATATTTACCATTATAAACAACTTCTGACGGTAAATTAGGATCTACACTTTCTGGATACCGTATCGCATATTCTTTATTCAATATTTCGTGCCTTGCACTGGTCAAACCATTACTACCAATGCCGCTGTTGTATTCATTTTCGTAAACTGCCTGCCCATAAGATGCAAAGGAAACGATGACATCACCTGGGGCAATATTATCTGTAGTTACGATCTTTTTTCGGGGCATTCTGCAAGCCATCGTCCCATCCACGATCACTGTCCTTACCACATCACCCACATCCGCTGTTTCGCCACCCATAAAATGGGTTTCTATTCCGTATTCTTTTAAAGTATCAAAAAAAGCCTGTGAACCATTGATGATTTCCGCAATTATTTCACCCGGAATTAAATGCTTGTTTCTGCCAATTGTTGAAGAATAGGTAAATGGCCCTGTGGCGCCCACGCAAAGCATATCGTCGATATTCATGACGATGGAATCAATGGCAATCCCTTTCCAGACACTTAAATCCCCGGTTTCTTTCCAATATAAATAAGCAAGAATTGATTTTGTCCCAGCACCGTCTGCGTGCATGATATTACAAAAGTCTGCATCACCAGCCCAAAAATCAGGGTAGATTTTACAGAATGCTTTTGGAAATAGCCCTTTATCTAATTCGGCTACAGCTTTATGGACTTCTTCTTTTTGGGCGGAAACGCCGCGAAGGGCATAACGGTCTTGGGGATTCATGCGGAATTTGAATTGGTGGCAAAGGTACGCAAAACTTTTTACTTTGGATTGTCGGTGGTGTTGCGGTGTTGCGGGAGTGGATTTGCAGGTGGGCATTCCCAACTGTCGCGAAGGGCGGTTATTCAAATTTAAGCCTTCTGGGCTTATTAATAGTGTTGCTCTTTATCAATTCAAAATTTAATTCTGTAAATCTAATACTTGTATGATACATTATGATGAATCCTATAAGTGAAGCTGCGATTGGATTTAGAAAAATGGATTTTCTGGGATTATGTAATCGGTGATCCGTTGATTGTGATTCAAAAGTGTTGCAATATAGGGTGGCATTCCAAATTGTTACAAATACAACATTGTGCTGAAAAAAATAATGATATTGAGAATTGCAAAATCTGAGAGATGGGAAGCAGTTATTTTATAATATTTATCATGATGATGCCCCTTTGCAAGAATATTTTTGGTGCAACAATAAAATTATTAAATCGGAAAGCAGAAATCATTATTGTCATCTACGGAGTATTAATTATTTAATTGCTATAAAAAGTCCAATGAAACAATAAACGGATTCTTGCCTTGCACACTCATTGGTCTCTGTAACCAAATTTCATTTTAATACCTTTGCGCTAAAAAAATCGTTGAGGAATATCTTATTCATTTTATTGTTGTTCATTTCTTTGGGTTTGCGGGCTCAAGTCAATGATTCCTCGGCTTGTCAATATTTGAACGAAATCAATATTACCGGTCATACCAAAACGAAAGATGCCGTTTTGTTTCGAGAATTGAACATTCAAAAAGGGGATTGTATTAATTTGAAAAATTTGGATGAATTGACTAGCATTAATCAGCAACGATTGATGAGTTTGTTGCTTTTCAACGAAGTGCGCATTAGTTGGACATCCATATCCGTTGACTCGATAAATATGGACATATTTGTTTTGGATAAATTTCCGATTTACCCGAAACCCAACCTTGAATTTGCGGACAGGAATATCAATGTTTGGCTAAATGAAGAGAATCATGCTTTAAACCGGATAAATATTGGTCTGGATTTGATCCACATGAATTTCCGTGGCAGGAGGGAAGTGGTGGAAGTGGGGGGCCAATTGGGATATACCCAAAAGCTCCGCTTGTTGTATAGTATTCCTTTTATCAACCAAAAACAGGTGTATGGAGCAGGATTTTCAATTTCCGGATTAAGAAACAAAGAGGTGGCCTATAAAACAAAAGACAACAAATTGCTTTTTTTTCGGGATTATGAACAGTTCGTATTACAACAATACGAGTTTGCTGCATGGCTTACATACCGACCCAAATATGCGGTTACGCATAGGGCGCAGCTTAATTTTATCCAGTATCATATTGCGGATACTGTGGCACAATTGAACCCGAATTATTTAGGTAATGGAAATGTTTCCAAAAACCTACTGCAATTCCAATACCGGCTTGACTATAATGGTGTAGATAATTGGGAATACCCTTTGAAAGGAGAAAGATTGGTTGGACTTTTTACCCAGAATATGCCTTTGTTTGACAGGCAATGGCAAAGTGTTTTTTATTTGCAGTATGACCGGTATTTCAATCCATTTAAACATTATTATATTTCCACTATTTTTCGTGGAAAAACTTCTTTCCCGAAACAACAAGCAGATATTTTCAGACGAAATTTGGGTTATGATTTCGATTATGTCCGTGGTTTTGAGTATTATGTGATTGATGGCTCGGATTTTGCATTGTTAAGGTTGAATTTGAAAAGGACGATTTTGGATAGGAAAATACGGCTGCCCATCCGTTATTTTGAAGTAATACCGATTCGTGTGTATGGAAAAATTTACGGTGATGCGGGTATAAGTCATGACCGATTCAACATTACTGACCGCTTGAACGACAAAGGTTTGTTTTCTGCGGGAATTGGTTTGGACATCATCACGCTTTATGATTTAAAATTCAGGATCGAATATACCTTTAACAACCTTAATGAAAAAGATTTATTTTTACACAAAAGTGGCGAATAAAATCACTTAAATATTAATTTTATGTTACTTGCTTTATATAATAGAAATTTTGAGGAAGAGCAGATTCCCATACTAAAACACACTTTTGAGCTACTTCAAAGACAACACATAAAATTAGCCATTTATAAGGATTTTTATGATCGCATAAGTCCGTTTGTTTCTTTTTCGGAAACACCGAAATTCTTTACTTCCAACTATGACTTACCAAAACATACCGAGTTCCTGATCAGTTTGGGCGGGGACGGGACAATGCTGGATGCCGTATGTTTTGTTTCCAATTCCGAGATACCCATTATTGGGATTAACTTGGGTAGATTGGGTTTTTTGGCGGATATTCCCAAAGATGAAATAGAGTTGGCCATCCAATCTTTGACTTTGGGCGCTTATACGATTGATAAAAGGACCGTGCTTCATTTGGATTCGAATATCCCGCTTTTTGGTGATTTCCCATTTGCATTGAACGAGTTTACACTACACAGGAAGGATTCTTCGCAGATGATTAAAATCCACACTTTCGTCAATGGCGAATTCCTGAATACTTATTGGGCAGATGGCTTGATTGTTGCTACGCCAACAGGAAGTACGGGGTATTCATTGAGTTGCAATGGTCCCTTGATTTTTCCGCAAACTTCAAGTTTTGTGATTACGCCCGTGGCGCCGCACAACTTGAATATCAGGCCTTTGATTGTTTCGGACGACAGCGTTATTTCTTTTGAAGTGGAGGGCCGGGCAGCTAATTTTTTATGCACTTTGGATTCGCGAATGGAGAGCATTACAAAAGATGTCCAATTGGCGGTCAGGAAGGAAAATTTCAAGGTTTCGCTTTTACGCCTGGATGAGCATAATTTCATGAAAACGATCAGACATAAACTATATTGGGGAATTGACAGCCGGAACTAGAAAAAAAGCTTGGGGGATTTCAAGTCTTTAGTTCAAATATCTTATTTTTGAACAATAATTAAAAACATAAAACTAAAAACAAGGAAAATATGAAAAAAGGCTTAATCGTTTTGTTGGTATTGGGTGCCATTGTTTTAATTGGTGGATGCCAGGCATGTTCGCTTCAAAAAAGTTTAGTCAATTTAGATGAAAATGTAAAGAAAGAATGGGCCGGGGTGGAAAATGCTTATCAAAGGCGGGCCGATTTGATCCCTAATTTGGTTTCTACGGTAAAAGGGGCTGCGGCTCATGAACAAAATACGCTGACTGCCGTTATTGAGGCGCGTTCTAAAGCTACTCAAATAACTGTAGACCCTAATAATCTGACTGAAGAAAAATTGCAGGAATTTCAACAAGCGCAAGGCCAGTTGAGTCAGGCATTAGGAAAATTAATGATGATCAGGGAAGCTTATCCTGATTTAAAAGTGAATCAAAATTTCCTGGCGCTTCAAGATCAATTGGAAGGTACTGAAAACCGGATAAATGAAGAAAGACGGAAATTCAACGATGCTGTAAATCTTTATAATAAAGAAGTTCGTGTTTTTCCAAATAATATGTTAGCAGGCATGTTGAATTTTAAGGTACGCCCAACATTTAAAGCAGAAGCTGGTGCTGAAACAGCACCGAAGGTTGAATTTTAATTGTTATCTCAAAAAACAAAAAAAGCGGCTCAACCCGCTTTTTTTAATTATCTAAAATATGTTTAGTTTTTTAAAGAAAAAGAAAAAATCCTTATTGTCGGCTCCTGAACAGCAGCAAATCCTTGATGCCATTAAAGCTGCCGAATTAAAGACTTCGGGTGAAGTAAGGGTATTTGTTGAATCCCGGTGTTCTTATGTGGATGCAATGGACAGGGCGAGGGAAATATTTTTCAACTTGGAAATGCAAAAAACGGAAAACCATAATGCCGTATTGGTTTATATAGCACTTACCGATCGGCAGATTGCGTTATTTGGTGACGAAGGGATTTACAAAAAAACGGGAGGAGACCCTTATTGGATCGGAATTTTGAAACGCACCAGGGCTTTTTTCAAACAAGGAAAAGTTGCGGAAGGCATTGCCGATGCGGCACTGCAAATTGGTGACGCTTTGTCCAAGCATTTCCCTTATGATGCACAAACGGAAAAAAATGAATTACCGGATGATATCGTCTTCGGCGAATAAATTAACCAGCCTATAAAATTGCTATTTGATGTCCCTTGTTTTGAAAAAAAATGCTTTATACCTATTAAGTTCTTTGTTTTTACTTGCGTCATTTTGTTCGTTTGGTCAAAATAAGGACTTCCCTTCGCCTGCCAATCCCCCAATGTTAGTGAATGATTTTGCGGGATTGATGACACCTGCGCAGCAAGAAAACCTTGAAAGCCAATTAGTGGCCTTTTCAAAAGCGACTTCTAATCAAATTACTATCGTCACTGTCAAGAGTTTGGGTGGTTATGATGTTTCCCAATATGCAACACAATTGGGAAACTATTGGAAAGTCGGGAAAAAAGGCAAGGAAAACGGGGTTGTTATATTGGTTTCAAAAGAGGAGCAAAAAATAAATATTTCGCCGGGTTATGGGCTGGAAGGTGCATTGACAGATGCGATGTGCGGCAGGATTATCCGCAATGAAATGGCTCCCGAATTTAAAAACGGGAATTATTATGCTGGTTTTCAAAAGGCAGCAGATGCTGTAATTGCCGCGACTAAAGGGGAATATACGGGTGATAAAACTACGGAGAAGCAAGCTTCGCCATTAGCTGCATTGATATTTATTGTCGTTTTGGTGCTGATTATCATGGCATTGACCCGTGGTGGAAAAGGTGGCGGTGGTGGAGGGAATTATGTGAGCGGCCGAGGCAGCAGCTTTTTGACAGGCGCGATTTTAGGCAGCCTTTTGGGGGGCGGACATCGTGGTGGCGGTTTCGGAGGAGGCGGTGGCTTCGGAGGAGGTAGCGGCGGCGGGTTTGGTGGATTTGGAGGTGGTAGTTTTGGCGGCGGTGGTGCGAGTGGTGGTTGGTAAAATTCGATATTGGCGGGATTATTTACTATTTCTTCTGCATGGTATTATTTAAAGAAGTGTAAGTTGTTTATTGGATTATATATTATATGAAAAAGACTTTTTTGTTGATTTTTTTGTTTTTGCCATTTTTTGCGCTTTGCCAGGAAAAGGGTTTTTCTTTGATAAATAATGTCAAACCGCTACAGGAATTATTAGCAGCAAATGCACAAAAAACAGGAAGTATTTCCAGTGATTTCTTACAGGAAAAAAACATGAAAATGCTCCAAGATAAAGTGATTTCGAAGGGGAAGTTCTTTTATAAAAAGGAAGATAAGATCAGAATCGAATATACAACTCCCTTTCAATATTTATTGATTATGAGCGGTGGGAATATTACGGTAAAAGATGAAGGGAAAACCAATAAAATAAATGCCAGAAACAGCAAGACCATGCAATCAGTTAATCATGTCATGATGGATTGTATGCGCGGCACGGTTTTTACCAACAAGGATTTTTCTGTAAAAGCATATGAATCCAATAAGCAGTACTTGTTGGTCTTGAGCCCTATCGACGAAGCCATGAAAAAGATGTTCTCCAAAGTCCAGATTTACCTGGGCAAAAACAATACGACCGTTACGGAACTCTTAATGCAAGAAAATAGTGGCGACTATACTGTAATGAAGTTTTCCAATATTAAAACCAATGCCCCGATTGCCGATGCGCTATTTTTTATTCGTTAGCTTATTTTTGGTTTCATGCGGGAAACCTTATAAAGATTTAGTTTTGCAGCAGGGAAATATAACGACAAGGACATTTCAGCCTGAATTTACAACGGAATTATTCCGTTGCACAGTAGATGGAAAATTCCTCTTCAAGAAATTCCACCTAAGTGGCTTATTGTATTTCAAGAACTTTTCGGATACGGCAACAAGAGTGGTTTTTCAAAATGAAATGGGGCTTACTTACTTTGATTTTGGCTGGGATAAACAAGCTGTTTTTCAAGTGAATTATATCATGGAGCAAATGGATAAACCAGCTTTAATCAATACTTTGAAAAAAGATTTCGAACTCTTGATGTTCAAGAATATCGAACAATCCAGTAGGGCATATTTTAAAAATAATAGTGGGGAAGCCATTTTCCGGTTTAAACTGCCAAAAGGTTTTGCATATTATATTTTGGACGGAAATAATGCTTTAAAAGGTATTGAAAATGCCGATGAAAAAAGGAAGGTAGTCTGCATGGATTTTGCTCCACCAAATCAAAGCAATCAGTTTGCCGAACAAATCACGATCAAACATTTGCGTGCTAATTTCTCCATCTCCTTAAAAAAACTGCAACAAGATGTTACGGAATGATTTTTTTGAATTATTGAATCTCCAGGGTGTCCAAAATGAATTGACTGCCTTAGTTTTATTAAATAAAGAGCATCTTATTTACCAAGGTCATTTTCCGGGTCAACCTGTAGTGCCCGGTGTTTGCATGATTCAAATCATGAAGGAGATTTTGGAATTTAAATTGGATTTGAAGTTAAGATTGGCGAGTGCCAACCAAGTTAAATTTTTAAAATTAATCGACCCGAAAGATACGCCGGAGTTATCACTTGCTTTGAATTGGCAAGAAATTAATGGTCAACTTGCCGTAACGGCATCCTTTAAAGACAAGGATGTTTATATCTTTAAATTTCAAGGTGTTTTCTCGTTTTTTGGCTAAGCCATTGTTCCTGTACCAGCATTCAAAGTCAATTAAACATATTTTTAATTGCTTTGGCTTTTAATTTTAGTTCGGCCCACTCTTTTTCGGGATGGCTGTCGAAGGTGATGGCGCCGCCGGTTTGGTAACTCAATATCCGGTTATTAGCGTTGTAAATCAGGCTGCGGATGACGACATTGAAATCAAAATCACCATTTGGCATTATATAACCCAGGGTACCGGAATACAAGCCTCTTCTTGCCAATTCGTAATGTTCGATCATTTCCATCACCATGCGCTTGGGGGCGCCGGTCATACTGCCCATGGGGAAGGTGACTTTGAAAATATCATAGAGGCTTTGGTTTGGTAAAAGTTGGCCTTCTACGGTGGAAATCAAATGATGCAATTGAGGAAAGGAGTAAACGCCAAACAGTTCGGGTACCTTGATGGTACCTACTTCACAACATTGGGCTAAGTCGTTGCGCATCAAATCCACGATCATTACATTTTCCGCCCTTTCTTTTTCATCATTGTGCAAAATTTCTTTTTGGAGCATATCGTCCGTCTCTTTTTCTAATCTGGAAATAGTGCCTTTTATGGGTTGTGACACGATCATTAGATCTGATTTATAAAGAAACCTTTCGGGGCTTGCGGAAATCAAATAGCTGTCCTTGTTTTTGTAAAATGCCGCAAAGGGGCTGGGATTGATTGTATTCAATTCCTGAAAAACTGCGAAGGGGTCAAAATTTTCTGTCTCTGCATGCACTTTGGAGCAATAATTCAATTCATAAAAATCCCCTTCAACTATATGGTTTTGGATGGTTTTTATTTTTTCCAGGTAAGCAGCCTTAGTGGTGGAAAACTGCCAGTCCATTGCAGTGCGCCGCATTTCAGGAGTATGGGTGTCCTGATTTAAAATGTCATTTAAAATCCTTTCAGCATCAGGATCCATGGATTCTACTACAATTTTATTTACTCCGAAGGGAATATAAACGACTGTTTGCGGTATAAAAAAACGGCAATCTTCAAAACCAGAATCATCCGGATTTTTACTTTTTAAAGCGGGATTGACTTGATTTTTAAAATCATAAGCCACATGTCCGAAAACCCAGTCTCCGACCGATTCGGGGAACAGGGGCAATTGCTGGTGGATACCCACTGCCACAAGCATTTCAAAGCGGTTGGGCTGGTGTTGGTATCCGTTGTTATCCAGAAAACTAAAAATGCTGAATGGTTGTATCCAATTCAGCATTTTTAGCTTTAGGTTGTTTAATTCCGATTGTTCAAAATCGTAAGAAAACGATTTTCTGTGCTTCATATAACGGATTAATGATTACTTTTCTTGATCACAAAGACACAAAGAGGTTCAAAGTTACAGAAAGCCGTTGTGAATAAATAGTATTATCCTTAAAAACACCCGGATTAATAGTCATCATCGTCGTCATCATTAAAGTCATCGTTAAGGAAATCGAGGTCGTCGTCAAAATCATCATCGAAATCGTCTTTCAATAATTTCTTTTTAAAGCCACTGCTTTTCCCTTTTGATTTGGGGAGGTCAAATTCTGCAAAATCCGGATCTTCGTCTTCAATTGCAAACTCATCCGCATCAAAATCAAATTCATCAGCCTCATCATTAAGATCGTCGTCGTCATCATCGTCTTCATCGATATCAACTTTTTTCTTTGCTGATTTCTTGATGGGGGTCGCTGTTTTTTTCGTCTTTCCTTTAGCGATTACCAGGTCCTCATCCAATAGGTCATCGTCGTCAAGCTCCATCTTTCCCTTTATGGGAGTTGTTTTTTTCATTGTTTTGCTTGCTACAGCACTTTTGATTTTTTTTGCTGTTTCTTTCTTTTCTGGACTTTGTTTCATAGCGCGCATACTATTAATGGTGGATATAATTTTGGTGTAAATTTTTAATAGTTTTTCGAGTTTTCAAAATTTATTTTTCAAAAATAAAGAAATTAACTTTTATCATAGCAGGGTAAGCAAATGATTCCTTCCTGTTCCGTTGGAAACAAACTGAATACGCGTTTCCAAATATTTTTCTATGAAGATGCAATATTCTTTAAAGTTAAGTGGCAATTGTTCGGGACTCGTGCATTCGCCAACGGGATTTTCATTCCAGCCTTTAAACATTGCATATACAGGTTCAATACTTTCGTTGCAAATATCAAATGGAAACTCTTCTGTTTCCTGGCCTTTGATTTTATAAGCCACAGCTGCATTCAGTGTTTCAAATTCATCGAGGACATCGGTTTTGGTAATGATCAGCTTAGTAACGCCACTCAGCATTACCGCATATTTGAGTGCCACTAAATCTATCCATCCACATCGGCGTGGCCTTTTGGTCACTGCACCGAATTCGCCGCCTGCAGCCCTTAGTTTTTCGCCGGTGGCACCGCTTAATTCGGTTGGGAAGGGACCGCTTCCGACCCTTGTGCAATAGGCTTTTGTAATGCCATATACTTCCCCTATTTGTGATGGAGCAACCCCCAGGCCGGTACAGACTCCCGCAGAAATGGTATTGGATGATGTTACGAAGGGGTAAGTGCCATAATCCACATCCAGCATACTGCCCTGGGCGCCTTCCGCCAATACTTTTTTCCCTTTTTTGATGTGGTTGTTCAGCCAGTATTCACCATTCACAATGGTCAGACTGCGTAAGTAATCGATGGATTCAAAAAATGCAGGTTCCCATGCTTTCCAGTCGGGCACTTCATTATAAAGCCGGAGTAATTCCAGGTGTTTGGCTTTCAATTTTTCGTAACGGTCGTTCCAGTCATCTGCCAAAATATCACCTACCCTCAGGCCGTTTCTTCCTGTTTTATCCATGTATGCCGGTCCGATCCCTTTGAGGGTGGAGCCTATTTTTTCATTTCCTTTTGAAGCTTCGGAGGCTGCATCCAATGCTCTGTGGGTTGGCAAAATCAATTGAGCTTTATGGGCGATGAACAAATTGGTGCTTAAATCTACGCCAATGCTTTTTAGGTTTTCTATTTCTTCCTTTAAAGTGACGGGGTCAATTACGACACCATTACCGATCAAGTTTAGTTTTTTTTCATGGAAAACACCGGAAGGGATGGTCCGTAAAACTACTTTTTTACCATTCACATACAAGGTGTGGCCTGCGTTGGGGCCCCCTTGAAATCGTGCAATAATATCATAATGGGAAGCGAGGTAATCAACAATTTTGCCTTTACCTTCATCGCCCCACTGCAAACCTAATAATATGTCAACCATAATTTCAATTTATAGAAAGGGCAAAATTAATGAAAGCAATCGTGGAAAAAACAATAATTTCATTTTTTTAATTTCAATTATTTTCTTTGGAACCGTGGAGCATCGGAAGATATGAAGGGTGGGGATAAAATTAACGACATTGGGCACAAAGAAGACACTGAGGGCGCAGAGATATGCGCCAGCGGTAATGCTTTATGGTTGTGTGGTGTTTTATTTCCCGCAGATTTTCACTGATATTTTTCAGCTAATTTATCTATTTCTTCAAAAAACGCTGTACCAGCGGGATTGGTGTTAAACAGATGATGGCTATATCGTTGTTTTTATTTATTTTGCATCTTTAATCTTAATTCATGTTTAAATATCTTTGTGTCGCGGCACTTTCAGTTATTGGAATTTCAAGTTGCAACTCTCATGATGCAGGGGAGGATTCGCTTGAAAATCAAGCAATTACTCAGGCTCAAGTCGTTGTGCCGCAGTTTAATGCGGATTCGGCTTATTCGTTTATTGCAAGGCAGGTTGGTTTTGGTCCCAGGGTTCCGAACTCAAAAAGCCACGAAGATTGTGCATCCTGGTTAACATCCAAATTGAATGAATATTGTGATACAGTTTATCTTCAAAAAACAAAGGTTCTTGCAGGCGACAAAAAGGAACTCCCTTGTCTGAATATCATTGGGGTCATCAATCCCAATGCCAAACGCCGGGTATTATTTTTAGCGCATTGGGACAGCCGTCCCTGGGCGGATCAGGAAAATCCGCCTTCGGGCCAGCCGATTGACGCTGCAGATGACGGCGCAAGCGGAGTGGCCGTATTGATGGAGCTTTCAAGGGTTTTGAAAAGCAATTCTTTCAACAAAGAAATCGGGATTGACATTTTGTTGGTCGATGTGGAAGATTACGGAAAAACTGAATGGGGGGAAGACTCTTATGCATTAGGCGCGCAATATTGGTCCAACAACCCTCATGTATCTGGTTATACTGCGGAAGCGGGGATATTACTGGATATGGTAGGTGCAAAAAATGCAAGGTTTCCACAAGAAGGCTATTCAAAACAATATGCAGGTTATGTCCTGAAACAAGTATGGGCAGCAGCTTCTAAGGCAGGCTACTCCTCTTACTTCACTTATGAAAACGGTGGACATATTACCGATGACCATGTGCCGGTAAATGAAATCAGGAAAATACCGACTATTGATATCATTAATTTGCCGACAGGATCACCAACCGGATTTGGAAGTCACTGGCATACTCATAAAGACAATATGGATATAATTGACAAAAGCACTTTAAAGGCTGTAGGGCAAACACTTTTGGAATATCTTTATACAAATTGATGAAATCCTATAGAATAATTTAGAGATGGAGGATACACGTTGCGAGGAATATTGTTAATTTAAGGATAGTTGGCACACGACGGGATTCGTGCGCCAGCGTTTTGTAGTTTAAAAGTTAGATCAATTGATGTACAGTGTTTGCTTAAGTTAACGATATTGCATGCGAGGGCTCGTGAACCGGCAACAATATGCGGTGCGTGTCAATACGGTAACGAATGGGATTGCTTCGTACCTCACGATGACGAGGCTTCAGCGTTTTTTTACTTCAACATTGTGTTGAAGTAGTTTGAATATTCATAAATATAAATGGTATAAAACCCGGTTTTTCATATTTTACCATTATATTTGTTCTTAATATACATGTTTAAAAAAAGATTCTCAAAGCGCATGCGCTTGTCCAATTTATATTTATGAGAAAAACAATATTTTTTATCGTTACAGTAATTATTTTAGTAGGAGGCGGATCTGTTTATTGGTTCTATTTTAATCGTTATGGCGATGGGATGCGGGAAGGGATTTTGTATTCCTTTCAGAGAAAAGGAGATGTGTTCAAGACATTTGAAGGAGTGATTATCCAACCGGGATTGCGTCCTTTACGGCAGGGCGGTTTGAATACCAATGAGTTTTATTTTTCAGTGGATGATCCTGCGGTTGCGGATTCTTTGTTGAATGTAACAGGAATGCAGATTAAAGTGCATTACAATACTTATCGGAAATCCTTGCCTTGGCGTGGCGATAATTACAATACCAGTAATAAAGACAAAGGGCAGAATATCGTGGACGGCATTATATCCGTGTCAAGGCCGACAGATACTTATAATAACTTTTAATAAGTCGGCAACTACTTTTTGGTTTTTACCATAATGATTTTTATTTCCGGATTTTCAGCGTTGGGTCCTTTGATGATTTTTACGGACTCTACCGTTGCCGGGTCGCATTTTTGGATATAAGACAAGCTTTCGATCCGGTCGCCATCCACGATTACGAAGGTGCTTTTGTTGTCTTTTTCGATTTCGGCACTACTTAATGCTGCATTTTGTTTTACAGCACTTTCTATCCTGCCGTTATTTGTGTTTGTTTCTTTTTGAACGGTTGTTTTGTTTTGTGCAAATACGGTAGCACCTAAAAATAATAAGGTGATGAAAAGCGTAGTCTTTTTCATAATTTTGCAGTCTTTTTTAGAATGACTTTGCTAAGTTAGGGAATATTTTATTTTTTCTTAAAACAATTTATTTTAGATGTCTTTTTTACTCTTTTGATTTCATCCATGTTTAAATATTTTTTTGTAGGTTTCCTTATTTGTTTCCTGAATGGCCATGCTCAGGAAAAAATCAATACTTTAAAATCAGGTGATTTGCTTTTTCAGAATGGTGAATGTGGCGAATTGTGCATCGCTATCAACAAGGTTACGCCAGCAATTTACGGTAAACATTTTTCACATGTTGGACTTGTTTCGGTTGAACAAAACGGCATTTTTGTTATTGAAGCCACTGGCGACAGTGTGCAGAAAAATACTTTGAAGACATTTTTGTCACGGACACAAAACCCTGTTTTGGTGGGACGGTTGAAGCAAAATTTCCAAGCTTTAATCCCTGAAGCACTCGCTTTCTCTGAACAACAAATCGGTGTTCCTTATGACGATGATTTTTTGTATGACAATGGGAAATATTATTGTTCCGAGTTGGTGTACGATGCCTTTAAAAATGCCAATAAAATCCACGCTTTTTTTGAATTATTCCCTATGACTTTTAAAGCTCCCGGTTCAGATGCTTTTTTTCCGGGTTGGGTGAAATATTATGAAGCAAAAGGCATGGAAGTCCCCGAAGGGAAATTAGGTTGTAATCCAGGCGGGATAGGGCAGAGCGATAAAATTGACATTTATATTTATGATGGCTCCACTTTGTGAGTTTAAAAACTTATACGCACATGCAAAGCCACATAAAATTATACGGACTTTGTCTTTGTGCTGTTGTGAACAATAATGGGTCAGCTTAGGTTTTCGATGCGGCTATTTTTTCCAAAGCAAACATTCGGTCCCTTAGTTTTGCAGCTTCCATAAAATCCAAATCCTTGGCGGCTTTTTCCATTTTCTTTTTTGTTTTGGCCAATTCTTTTTCCACTTCTACTTTGCTGCCATATTCCACTTGTTCTTCCGCGGCTATGGTTGCCGGGTTCCCCATGTCCATACTTTCGCTGTAATCCTTGATTTCCAGGACGGAAGTTTGTTGCATGATTTGATCAATGGATTTTTTTATGGTTTGTGGGGTAATGTTGTGCTTGATGTTGAATTCGATTTGTTTTTCACGACGGCGTTGCGTTTCGTCTATTGTCCTTTGCATGCTCATCGTGATTTTATCAGCATAAAAAATCACGAGACCATCCACATTCCTTGCCGCGCGGCCCGCAATTTGGGTAAGGGACCTTTCATCCCTCAGGAAGCCTTCTTTATCAGCATCGAGGATGGCGACTAAGGAAACTTCGGGAAGATCCAGCCCTTCCCTTAAAAGATTGACGCCGACCAATACATCGATTTCTCCTAAGCGAAGGCTGCGCAATATTTCCACGCGTTCTAAAGTGTCGATTTCCGAATGCAGGTAACGGGATTTGATATTAATCCGTTTCAGGTATTTATCCAGCTCTTCCGACATTCTTTTGGTCAGGGTCGTTACCAAGACACGGTCTCCTTTTTTGACCCTAAGGTCTATCTGTTCCAATAAATCATCTATTTGATTGATAGATGGGCGGATTTCTATGGGTGGATCCAAGAGTCCTGTTGGCCGTACGATTTGTTCCACTACTACGCCTTCGCATTTTTCCAATTCATATTTTGCCGGCGTGGCACTCACAAATACGGCTTGATTGACCATGGATTCAAATTCGTGGAAATTCAAAGGGCGATTGTCCAATGCCGATGGTAAACGGAAACCGAAATCCACCAAATTCATTTTCCGGGAACGGTCGCCCCCATACATGCCGCTGATTTGTGGGATGGTGACATGGCTTTCATCGATAAACAACAGGTAATCTTTGGGGAAATAATCAATTAAACAAAATGGACGGGTTCCCGGTTTTCGGTGGTCCAGGAAGCGGGAGTAGTTTTCAATGCCGCTGCAATAGCCTAATTCCTGGATCATTTCCAGGTCATATTGCACTCTTTCTTTTATCCTTTGTGCTTCTATATGCTTGCCTACTTCGTTGAAATAATTGACTTGTGCATCTGTTTCTTGTTGGATTTCCTGAATGATCCTGCCCATTTGATCTCGTGGTGCCATATACATATTTGCCGGGAAGATGGCGGCGTTTTCCAGACTGGAGATGCGTTTCCCGGATTCTATTTCAAAGCTTTCTATTTCATCTATTTCGTCTCCGAAAAAACTGAAACGATAACCAAAATCCAGGTAAGGCAAATTGACATCGACGGTGTCGCCTTTTACACGGAATGTGCCACGGGTGAAATCGCCCTGACTTCTATTGTATAAGGAATTGACCAGTGCATGGAGGAAGCCGTGTCTTGAAACGGTATCTCCTCTGTTTATCCTGATAATACCGTTTTTATATTCTGCGGGATTGCCGATACCGTAAATGCAGGAAACAGAAGCGACCACCAATATATCCCTTCTTCCGCTCAATAGGCTGGAAGTTGTCCTCAGGCGCAACTTTTCCAACTCTTCATTGATCGCCAGATCTTTTTCTATATAGGTATCGCTTACGGGCATATAGGCCTCCGGTTGGTAATAATCGTAGTAAGATACAAAGTATTCAACAGAGTTATTGGGGAAAAACTGACGGAATTCCCCATAAAGTTGTGCTACCAGGGTTTTGTTGTGCGTGAGCACCAAGGTTGGCTTTTGGACTTCCTGGACGATGTTTGCCATCGTAAAGGTTTTTCCGGAACCCGTGACGCCCAATAGTGTTTGGAAGGGTTCTCCGTTTTTTATTTCCGTGCTTAAACGCTCTATGGCTTCGGGTTGGTCGCCTGCTGGCTGGTAAGGTCTTTCAATTTCAAACATAGCATTACGAAGTTAAACATCTTTTTTTATTTGTAGTGTTTTGTTTCACGCTAAGGGGCTAAGATGCGCAGAGGCGCTAAGGATTTTTGATTGTTAAGTTTTCGCAGGCAGTGGACTGAACATTAAAGGAGATAGGCTAGGATTATGGTTGAGTGTATAAAAAATTGAGGTGAGCATTATTGAAAATGAATTTAAAACGAAAATTATAGAAGGGAAATTTGTTGAAATGTCTGGACAGATAGAATTTCATGGGTATTCTTTTCTATCCTATTTAAAAGATATTTCTTAGAATCCAAAAAGAAATGATGATAAAAAGTACGATGTAAATTGCATACATCCCAAATAACCTCTTCCGCCATTTTTGAATATATAATGCAGGCTTTGAAATTGAATTTATGCTAAATCCGATAATTAAATAAGGGATAGAACAAACAAGCAAGGCATTTTCCTTAAACGCCTTGCTTATTTCTAAATTTAAAATATAATGAAGGGCACGCTGGGAACCGCATCCGGGACATTGCAAGCCGGTAAGTAGTCTAAAAGGGCATTTTGGGAAATAGCTTACTTCATAAGGGTTATAGCATTTGTAGATTACTAAGACCGCAAACAAGCCTATCATCAAGAACCATTTCTGCAAACTTTTATAATTTTGCAAAACCCAAAGCTAAGATTATGCCATAAACGATCATACCTGCAATCCCGACCACAAAGCTGATTTTGGTCCATTTCCCTGCATCCTTTGAGGCTGCGATTGCACCGGTGATATCGCCGGCATTATACCTGGATTCTACCTTTGAAGCAAAGACGATCCCTGCTATGCCAAAGGGAAGGCAGCAAAATAAAGTAACTAAAATAGATTCTACCAACCAGGTTTTAGGTTGTTGTTGTGGTTGTAGTGGGTCATTAATGATTTCCATAAGTAATGGGATTTGAGGATTTGAAAAAGTAATAATATCACAAGGTACAAAAATGATAAAATTATCAAAGTGTTTTTAAGATTATTTTTTTCAATCGTGATTTAACCGAAAATCGCCAATTTCCATTTCCAAATCATGGATTTGTTTTTTTTGAAACTGAAGTATTGCTTCCTTTCCCCACCGAATTTCCGAAAAAAAGATTCGATTCCCGGATCCATGCTCCCTTCAAAATCATAAGTTTTTTTCCCCAACTCTTTTGCTTTTTTAAGGGCTGTCCAAACCAATAAATCCATGGCACCATTGTTTTTTTTGCTGTAATCATAAGCGCCCAGTAAATGATAAAACTTCCCATTGTCAAAAGGAGTCCAGAGCATGGCGACAGGATTCCCGGATTTGTCTTTTGCAGTCAGGAAAAGCGAGGAATTATGGGTTTCTGCAATTGTAATTATCTTTTTTAAAAAAGACACAGAATAAGGATAGTGCTGTTTTTTTTGTGAAAAAGCATGTTTATGCCATCCGTAAAGCAAATCTATATTGGGTTCTTTTTCTATTTCTACAGTAAGTTCTTTTTCTGTTTTCCGGATATAATTCCTGCGCCTTGCGTGAATTTTGGAAAATAGTTGTTCTTTCGTTTGTTCCAAATCAATGAAATAAGTCAGCTTTGCAGTATTGGAAAATCCCTGGCCATGAATCAATGGGAAGTTTTTAAATTCCGGGACAGTCTCAAATTGAAAATAATCGAAACCGGGGATCTGCTTCCAAAGTTCTGTAAGGGCTTTTTCTTCAAAATCCAGTTGTGCGGCCATTGTTTCTTTTTCCTCTAAGAAAAATGGTCCTAAATAGGGTGTCAACAAAGGGTTTCGTGCTAAGTTTATACAAATTTTCTTTTCAATTTGATAGGGGAATACTGCTTTTACGGCATTGCCTTCTTCCCAAATTGCAATATCCCAATTGCCGCAAACGGCAGATAGCCACCAAGGCTGAAAAAACAAGGGTAGTTGTTGTTGCAGCTCCGTGAGGATGATATAGCGTTCTTTAGTGTTTCCCGACATTTTCTTTGGCGTGATAAGTGGCGAATTTAGGTTAAAAATTCAATAATCGCCTTATTCACGGCATCTGCATTTTCACCATAATTCATGGTAAAATGATTCCCGTTCACTTCCTGGTACTTGCCGTTTTGTAATAACTCAACGGATTCCTTGGCTTTGAAATCGGGTAATAAAGGTTCGTCCAACACATACTCATCGACTGCATTGATCAACAAAACAGCTTGTTTTACCCTTTCAAAATGCTGCACCCAAGGTTCATTTGCGACTGCCATGGAAACGGCTATGATATTCTGTAGGTTGGAATGTGGGTTTACGGTCCCATCGGGTTTGGTGGCAACATCCGCTTTGTAATAAGTTTCCATGTATTTTTCCCAAAAGGTATTCTGTGGGGCAATTTTCATTTCCTTGAGGAAATCTGCGTAAGAAGCATAATTTTGGTCTAACCGTGCGAGCGTAGGCATCAGCATTTCGCCAATATTTTCATTCATTTGCGCGGCGGCATCAAGCAATACGATTTTTTCGACCCTTTCCGGATAATGTACTGCAAGATAAATGCTCAATAAACCGCCAAAAGAATGACCGCATAATAAAGCTTTTTTTATTTTCAGGGCATCCAAGAAACCAAGGATGTCTTTTGCATGGGCTTCCAGGCTATATTCAAAAGCGGGAATAGTACTTAAGCCGCGTCCTCTTAAATCTGGCGCAAAGAGTTCAAAATGATCTTTCAGTCCGTGAAAAACCAAACCGTCAAAAGCATGGGCATTTGCGGTAAGTCCATGTAGTAAAATCAACTGGGGTTTTTCTTTGTTCGGATATTGGATATAATGTAATTCTATGTCGTTTGTCTTGACGAAATGATCTTGCATGAATGTTGGGGCTTTTTTGTGAAATTGTATGAATATCTGGACTTAATGAGCGGTCCAGCCGGCATCCAAAGGCAAGGCGATTCCCGTAATCGTTGCGGAAGCTTCATTATCTGCCAGAAACAAAATTGCAGCGGCAATAGTATCTGTTGAGATAAATTCCTTGATGGCATGTTCGCCTAAAAAGACATTATCGATCACTTCCTGTTCGGTCATGTTGTGCGTTTTCATCTGATCAGGGATTTGCTTGTCCACAATGGGCGTATGTACATATCCCGGACAGATGGCATTTGCGGTGATACCGAATGCGCCACCTTCCAATGCCAGTACTTTTGTGAAACCGATTAAGCCATGCTTTGCTGCAACATAAGCACTTTTAAATGGTGAGGCTACCAATCCGTGGGCTGAAGAAATATTGATGACCCTGCCAAATTTATTGTCTTTCATTTGTTTCCAAAGCGCTTTGGTAACATGGAAAGCTGCTGTTAGATTTACGGAAATAATAGCATCCCATTTATCATCAGGGAAATCTTCTAATGGTGATACAAATTGAATCCCGGCGTTGTTTACGACCACTTCTATTGTCCCGAATTCTTGCAAAGCCTGCGCTATCATTGCTTTTATTTCAGGAGGGTTCATGAGGTTTGCCGGAGAAAAAAGGTGTTTTATTTTAAATTCGGCCGCAACTCCTGCGGCTATTTCTGCGCCATTTTCCTCTAAGCCGTTAAAGACAATGTTGTATCCTTTTTTAGCGAAAGCTTTTGCTGTTGCCAACCCGATACCACTTGTACTGCCTGTTATCAATGCTGTTTTTGCCATTTCTTGTTTATTTGATTTTTAAAATGCAGGATATTTATCTTTAAAAAGGACTGCGGAAAGCTTTAAAGTCAATAAAGGTATTGTCTCTTTCGGAAATGATGGGGTTTTTTATTTCCCAATCCATGCCAAAGCTGTCCCATTTTATGCCCGTATCTTTTTCTTGTTGGTATTCTGAAGAAACTAAATAATAAGTCATGGAATCGTTTTCCAATGATTTGAAGCCATGGGCAAATCCTTCAGGAATAAATAAGGCTTTATTGTTTGTTGATGAAAGCACCGTGCTGTATGATTTTCCGTAAGTTGTACTTTCTTTTCTCAGGTCCAGGATAGTATCTAAAATGGAACCTTTTGGGCAAAATACGATTTTGATATGTTGCGCCGGTGGTAATTGAAAGTGCATTCCCCGGATCACATTTTGATGGGAAAAGGAATAATAGCTTTCTTTTAGTTGGAAATCCAGGTTGTTTTTTAAGAACACGCTGTCTTGAAAAACTTTAGTGAAATTTCCACGGCTATCTTCAGAATGGGGGAGTAGGATGACTGCGGCACCGCTTAGTGGTAAAGGTTCTATTGAAAACATAAATCAGGAATTACCCAAAACTAATGTAATATTCTTGAAATAAAAAAAACCTCTGCTGAGACAGTAGAGGTTTTTTGAAATGTTGGAAATATTATTTTCCTTTCTTTGCGTATCTTTTGTTGAATTTCTCAATACGACCTGCAGTATCAATAAACATTGATTTCCCGGTATAGAAAGGATGCGAAGTATTGGAAATTTCCACTTTTAATAAAGGGTATTCTTTTCCGTCTTCCCACATGATTGTTTCTCTGGAAGCTGCTGTTGATTTAGCAAGGAAAGTAGTGTCGTTGGATGTATCTTTGAAAACTACAAAACGATAATTTTCCGGATGGATGCCTTTTCTCATTTTTATTTTTATTTATGCATGATTTCTAAGCATGCGTGAATTTCGTGCAAAGTTAAAATATTCGGTTTGAAAAACAAAAAATATTATTTTATACATTAGTGTGCTTACCTTTGCCTTAAAATTTTGAGATGTCCAAAGTACAAAGATCATTTATTATTTCCATAACGGTCACTGCTTTATTATTAGCGGGACTGGTTCTTTTCTTATATAACGGGAATAAAAATTTTGATGTTACTTCTTTATTGATTGGCGATATTGCCTTGGCGGCGATTTCATTGTTTTCTTTTTTTACAATTGTAAATGGTTTGAAGAGCGAAAATTCAAATGCTTTGATCCGTGCAAAATATACCGGCACTTTGGTGAAATTCTTTCTTTGTATTGCTTTGTTGATTATTTATATATTCTTGAACAACAGGCAAGTGCATAAACCTTCTTTGTTCTTGTTTTTAGGTATGTATGTGGTGTATTCTGCATTGGAAGCGATTCCGTTGGCAAGGTTGGCAAAAAAAGATAAGTGATGGATGCTTTAGAGATTGAGCGGAAGTTTTCAGGCTTGCAGGATTTTTTACCTGAAGGTTCTTTTGAGAAAGTGATTCCTTATTTTAAAAAATATCCGGTTCAATTAAAGATTACCAAAGACAGGAAAACAATAAGGGGGGATTATCGCCACCCAATTCCGGGAAAACCCCAGCATCGGATCAGTATAAACGGCACGCTGAACCGTTATAGCTTTTTGATCACTTTATTACATGAGATAGCGCATTTATTGGCATTCCAGCAATACAAAAACACTATTTCCCCACATGGAAAAGAATGGAAATTGATTTTTAAAGAAGTACTTTCCGAGTTTTTAAATGCGCACTTTTTTCCTCAGGAAGTAGAAATGGCATTGAAAAAAAGTTTGAAAAACTTAAAGGCTACCACATGTTCGGATGCGGAATTAGATCGTGCATTGAAAAATTATGATTTGAGGAAGAAGGAAGTTTTATTATTGGAAGATGTCCCCAATGAATCGTGTTTCCAGATATCAGACGGAAGGCAATTTCAAAAAATAGAAAAATTGAGGACCCGTTACCGTTGCAAAGAACTTAAAACTGGTCGACTGTATTTCGTGTCGGGTAGGGCAGAAGTGAAGATAATGAATTGAAATGCTTCTGCATCTCTACTATTACAAAATTGTACTGAAAACTCTTGACACATTTCTCCTTATTCCAACATGGAAACTTTATAGTATAAAGCGCCTCATACCACAGAATAATATGAGTTCAATAATAAAGTATTGATTATTAATAAAATATCGTTTAAAAGTTCATTTTTCCTGTAAAATGTGCATAATCGATAAACGTTAAAATTGTCATTTAAATAACTTATGGCCAATACTCCCCATCATTTAGAGAGATAAATTTTCGTCTCCTGTTAGAATAGAAATTTATCAGACTTCAATATTAATATCCCATTTTATTTCAGCAATCCTATTTGCAATATTCCGAAGGGAAGAAAGGATTTCAATGTCGTCAGGGAACTGTTTTCCAAAAACCATAAATCTGAAATCGTCATTATAGGTATCTTTTATTTCTTCCCAAATTTTCTCTGCATTTTCAAAAACCAATGCTTCTTTAGGGTGATAGATTAGCCACTTGTTGTTATTTTTAAAACTTATAACATCATCCTGAGCAACTTTTAAAAGCATTTCATCAAAATATTCCGATTGGAAAAAATTTAGGATTTCAGTGTTTTTTAATAGCTGATGCAAGTCATACACATGCCTAATTTTCTTTTTTAAATCTTCAATGGGAAGTTCTCCGTAAGAAAATCTGACCAGACTCATGATTTTTTCACAGAGTGTTCTTGTAGGTTCTAGTACTTGAGCTTCAAACGGCATTAATCCGTATTCTTCTGCTACCTGCTGTCGGTTTGCCTTTACCATCATCTCGTAAATAAAGGAACTAATCGACCGAATTGTAAAAGGCTCATAATAACCGAGCCATGTTGCTTCAACAATAAGTACATCCCTCACTTGTCCATAGTCGCCATCAAACAATTTGATATATTGATGTGCTGTCTTTCTACTCATGCCCATCTTTTGGGTTACTTCATTCATTTGGATTTCCGGAAGTATTTCGGAAACTATGTTGCTGATTTTTCTAATCTTCGTTGTGAGGATGTGCCTCCCTTGAATACTGTTTCAGTCCCGATTGTACTTTTAAAGATTGTATGAAGCGCAAAAGTGACCCAATAGTCTTTCTCTACATATATTTCCGGGATGCCCATTTCTTGCGCAGTAAATTGTACGGCTTGCCGGAAAAATTGCTGGTTTTCGTGTAGTTTCATTGTATATTCCACTTTGTGCTTGAAGAAATTGCTTTACCGACTCCCGATAATTTATATTCCGTTATCGGGTTCAGGCTTTTTCGTAAGGATTCTGCCAGTTCCTGCTCCCCAATTTCTTCTAAAATAGCCCCTAGCAATGCTCTTGTTGCCGGTGGATATTTCAGCGCTAATTTCACAATTCTGGTTTTATCACTTTCAGACAGTTCTTTTACTATGGCTAATAAACGCTTGCTCGCTAAAAAAACAGAAGTGTCCGGAATTTTCTTGATATAACGAAAGGCATCCAAAATCTGTAATAAAGGAATGGCTTCTTTCGTGATGCTGTTTTTCTGCCTTATAAATGATATTGTAAAACGCTCTCTTTTAAATTGAGCACGAATATCATTTTTCCCAATCTGGATTACATTGCTTACTTGGGTGGTCAAGCCTAACTTATTATAAATGCTAAAGCCTGTAAGATAGCCTATGACTTGCCCATCGTTTTCAAGCAAATCTTTTACAATTTGATATTGGATTGGTTGCAAATCCCCAAAAATAGTAGCTTCGGGCTTGTAATATTTCCCTTTAGTTAACTTTGATATCTTGCCGGAGCTAGCCATGCGGTTCAGCGCTTTTATGACTGCCTCTTTTTTATTCCCTAAATCATCAATAAGATCCGAATAAGTGAATACATAGCCTTCTGGAAGCTTATTTATCCTGTTTCCTATGGTGTTCGTTGTGCTCATTTCTTTATATTACCACAAAGGTAGGCAATTTGTCCAGTTTGTTATACAAAAAACTGGACAAAATATAATTTGGTGCTGTTTTTCCCTCTTCTTTTTAAATAAACATCCTGAAACTGCTTCCTTGAACGCGCCAATGCTTCAATAGCTGAGTATGCGCCTGTTGCATATGTTGTTGACAAGTTTTTGGTGTGCTTTTGATATGTGATATTATAATGGTGGTTATGCCTACTTAATAAGTTTTACTGACAAGTATAGTAAATTGTATACAAATAAAGTAAAAACTAAACAACACGAATAAAATGGCGTAAAATCATCCAATTAAAAGATAAACTAGCTGAACATTACCTGCTTAAACTTCTCGATTGAAATAAACAAATAGTAATAAACCCAGGATTTGGTACATTTAAGATGCTGGAGATGAATTGAATGTTTGGGCACTTGTTCATAATGCAATCTTCATAATGTCATTTTTCTTGTAAAATTGAACCAGTTGTCGTCTTCCAGATCTACCATGATTAATCCGGCTTTTCTTTCGTTCGTTTCCCGGGCGATTAACTGAACTGCTTTTTCAATATTTTCATCATCTAAATGGCTGAAAGGTTCATCCAACAATAACCAGGAAAAAGGCTGCACCAATGCCCTGATGATGGCCACTCTTTGTTTTTCCCCATAAGAAAGTGTTCCTGCTTTTTGGTTCGATTTATTTCCGAGTCCTAAGAAATCCAAATGTTCCCTGATTTTTTCTATGGAAGCACCCGGCGTTAATAATTGTTTGATTTCAATGTTTTCCAGGACACTCAATTCGTCAAACAGCCTTAAATCCTGAAATACGATACTTAATTTATTTTGCCGCAAACCGGCCCATTGTTCGTCGGTATTTTCTTTTATGTCCTGATTTTCCCATGAAACGGAACCGGCATAATCTTTCCTTAACCCGTACAAAATATGAATAAAGGATGACTTCCCTTTTCCTGATGCCGCTTTTAAAAACAACTTTCCCCTTGGTGCCAAGGACCAATTCTTATTCCAAACTTCTGAGCTGTCGTTTTTCTTTAAAGGCTCCGGTAATACTTGTTGGAATTTAAGTTGCATGTATCGTGTTTATGGATTCTGAATTAATTATGTTCTTTCCCGCTCAGCATTGGGACGAAATTAAAGTTTTCAAACTCTTCAACTTCTGTTCCGGATTCAGTTTTTGTAATACGCATCATTCTTTGCGTCTTCGTATCTTCAGTATCTACGGGGGCAACCATTACGGCACCAATTTTCATTTGTTCCACTAATTTGGGCGGAATAAAAGGAGCCGCCGCAGTAATAATGACTTTGTCAAAAGGTGCATAAGAGGGCAATCCCTCAAAGCCATCGCCAAAAAATCGTTTAATCTTGGGGTAATTCTTTAGGAAAAAGAAATTATTATTGTGTTTATACAATTCTTTTTGCCGTTCGATGGAATAAACCATTGCGCCTAATTCCGCTAAAACGCAGGCTTGATAAGCACTTCCCGTCCCCACTTCCAGAATCTTGTCGAAAGGCTCCACATCCAAAAGCTGCGTTTGATAGGCCACTGTATAAGGTTGGGATATGGTCTGGCCTGCACCGATTTGAAACGCACGGTCTTCATAAGCTTGCTGTTCAAACGCAGAATCCAAAAAGAAATGCCGCGGTATGTTCATCATGGCTTTCAACACTTTTTCCTGATATATCCCCTTGTTTTTGAGTTCTTCAATCAGCCGCTTTCTTAAATTCTGTTGTATGTAGCTATCTTTTTTTTCAATTCCGTGTAACATAATCACAAAGATAATCTCGAAAAATGAATTACTTTTAACTGTGTAAAACTATTTGTACTTTTATTCCATTTACTATGAGAAAATCATATTTATTCTTCTTCTTCCTCTTCTTTTTAAATACATTAAATGCGCAAGAGCGCGTGATCCCGCTTAGCGTCAGCATATTTAATAATGGTACGATGCTTCCGGGAGCCGGTTATGCAGGCATTTTTAGTAAAAATATCCACCCTGGCATAACTTTAGGTACTTCTTATTTATATGGATCGGGGAAACGACATGAACTTTTTCAAACACTGAAGCTGGGTTATTTTTACCATCACTTTTCGCAACATGCCGTTCAGTTGTATTCTGAATTGGGCTATCGTTACAACACTAAACCGGGTATTTTTGTACAAGGGTTATTGGGTGTGGGTTATTTGCATTCTTTCCCTGATGTGCAACAGTTTACTTTGAAAAACGGTGAGTATGTACGACGGACCAATTTGGGCAGGCCTCAGTTCATGGGTTCTGTGGCATTAGGCCTTGGTTACGATTTGCGTAAAAATATAAAAATCCCCATCAGTTTATTCCTGCAATATCAATTTTGGATTCAAGCACCTTTTGTCAATAAGTATGTGCCTGTTTTACCCAATAGTGCAGTCCATATTGGCGCGATCTATCAACTGAAATACGGGAAGCTTGCAGTAAATAGTGCGAAATAAAATTTCTTTCTAACGGTACAAAAATAGTCCATGAATAAATATTGCTTTTTAATTTTGCTTGCCTCCCTTTTTTCCTGCAGCAAAAACACAATCGACAAAACAAATACTTGCGAAATGCCAGATTATCCCCCTCATCCCAAAGCGGGACGATTTAATGCCGTTATTCAAAATGCCGTTCATGAAGGTTTACCTGGTATTGCCTTGTTAATCAAGGATTCCAATGGTGTGTATGTGTCTGCCGCCGGCATGGCGGATATTGCTCATGGCATAAAAATGGAGCCTTGCCATATCTCAAAAGTGGCCAGTATTACGAAAATGTTCATGGGCGTTTTGGCATTCCAACTTTCGGAACAAGGGAAATTGGATTTAGATCATCTAATCTCGGATTATTTAAGTGCCGATCAATTAAAAAACATAAAAAATGCAGATAAAGTAACTGTCCGGCAATTGATGATGCACAATACCGGGATTTACGATGTCATTAAAGACAATGGGTTTTACCTGGATTTATTGAACAATCCACCAAAGCACAGGACGCAAAATGATATTTTGGAATTCGTAAGAGGTAAATCGCCTGCTTTTGCACCGGGAGAAGGTCCGGGATATTCCAATACCAACACTTTATTATTGAGCATGATTTTGGATAAATTGGGAGGGAAACCACATGAACAATTATTGCATGAACGCATATTGAATCCGCTTCAATTGAAAAATACTTATTATTTTTATCACGATGCCTTGCCTGAGGGGAAAGTGGCACAAGGTTATTACGATTTGTACAATAACGGACATTTGGAAAACCTGAGTAGCTTTAATACGGGAAGTGGAAATGGATATACCGGGATTTATTCGAATGTTTTTGATTTAATGACATTTATGGACGCTCTGTTGATCCATCCTACTTTATTGAGCCCTCATTCACTGGACCAGATGTTGACTTTTGGGAACAAAGAAGTGGATAATGAGGAAAGGCTCTTAGGTGCAGGAATCATGAAAGATTTCATGAACCGTGCTCCTGATGAATTCGGATATGGTCATCGAGGCAGGGATCTGGCATACAGTGCAGATTTGTTTTATTTCCCCAATTCAAGGCAAACCATGGTTTTGATCGTGAACTACGGGACGGATGGCGACAGTAAATTGAGACCTGCGTTTTTTGATTTGAGGAAAGCGATCGTGGATGAAATGATGAAGGAGTAATTGGTTTGCAGAGGCAAATCAGTCATCCTGAAAAGTTTTAATTTGCCAAACCTTTGTTTTTACCTATACTTGCATACATTTTTAGGATTTCCGCACAATGAATTTTGTTTACTGGTTTTTATGTGTCTTGATTGGCCTGGTACCTGCTTTTTTTGTTTTTCAAAAAGACAGGAAGAGGAACATTCCCGTAAAATGGCTGCCTGCCGTTTTTAGGTTTTTGACTTTCTTCTTTACTGCTGTATTGTTGTTGGCACCTGGTTTTTCAAAGCAAAAAAATATAGAAGAAAAGCCGATTTTAGTTTGGTTGCAGGATAATTCCATGTCGATAAAACAGGCACTGGGTCAGGATTCCATTGCTTATCGTAATAAAGTGGACGCTCTGTTGGGGAAATGGGGAAAGGATTACCAAATTGTCCCTTTAGCTTTTGGGAATGAGATTGAAAAGGACAGTATGTTTAATTTTCATCAAAAAAGCACGAATATCTCACAGGCATTGCAATATGTTTTTGAACAATACCAAGACCGGAATTTAGGCGTCGTCGTTTTGGCAAGTGATGGTAACTTTAATGAAGGATCCAACCCTTTATATGCCCAATTCCCATCTCAAGCATCCATTTATACACTTGGTTTGGGTGATAGTACCAAACCAGTAGATGCGGCTATGGAACGGGTTTATGCGAATAAAATCATTTCTTTGAACAGCTCATTTGAAATAATCGCAGATATGAGTGCCTTGAAATTAAATGGTTTGAAAACTGAAGCTTCACTCGTGCATCGGGGAAAGACAATTGCGAAAACCCCGATTAATATCAATAAAGACAATTTCAACACCACTTTCCGTTTTGAGGTAAAAGCGAATGAGCCTGGCTACCAGCAATATTCAGTGGTTTTGCCCATGATTGGAACGGAAGGGAACTTGCAAAACAACAAAATGGACATTACCGTTGAGGTCATTGAAAATCAAACGAAAATTTTGATCTGGGCCGCTGCGCCCCATCCGGATATTTTTGCGATCAGGGATGCCTTGGATAACAATGACCAGTTTAAAATTTCTATAAGATACGGGAATGAAAATACGGATGGTTTGTCTGATTATGATTTAATTATTGCGCATCAGATCCCTTCTGTAACAGGAATTAAAATGCCGGAGTTAAAGAATACCCCCGTTTGGTATATTCTTGGCAATCAAAGTAATTTGGGGGCTTTTGCCCAAAACCAGGAAATTTTAAAAATTTCAAATCCGGGAAGTGGCAATGTTGTTTTGCCGCAATTGAACAAGAATTTTTCTTTATTTTCCTTGCCTGCCAATATTCAGGAAGTGGTCGCGAAATTGCCACCTTTGGATGTGGCATCGGGAAACTACCAAACTATAGGGAACACGCAGGTTTTGTTTCAGCAACAAATCGGCAATATTTCCACGGATTATCCTTTGTGGATGATGCATTCGGGCAATCCTGCACAAGCGGTTTTGGCGGGGACAGGGCTTTGGCGTTGGCGGATTTTTGAATATAAAAACTTCAAAAAACATGAAGTGGTAGATGAATTAATCCGGCAGACGGTCCGTCTTTTGAGTGCTAAAAAGGACAATCGCCCATTTAAGGTGTTCATGGATAAATATGTATTCAACGATAATGAACCCCTGAATGTTTTTGCAGAATTGCGGAATGAAAATGGTGAACTGGTCAATTTACCCAATGTGGTTTTGGAAATTAAAGACAGTGCCGGCAAAGTTGCTGATTACGATTTCGAAAAAGAAGGCAATCGATATCATGTCAATTTGGGCTTATTGGCTCCCGGCAATTATTCGTTTTTAGGAAAGGTAAAAATGAATGACAAGAATTATGAAAGCAAGGGGAATTTCCATATCGCATCCTTGCCCTTGGAATTTTTGAAAAGCTATTCCGATTTCGATGTTTTACACCAATTGGCACATCAGTCTGGAGGTCAATTTCATACTTTTAAGGATATGCAGGATTTAGAAGCACAAATCTTGCAGGATAACAACAAGAAAACAATTATTTATTCCGAAAAAAGTTATTTGCAGTTTATAGATTTAAAATGGCTGTTCTTTTTGATATTGGTTTTTGCCGTTTCTGAATGGTTATTGCGGAAATATTGGAGCATATAGTGGTTAAGAGGCAATGCAATAAGCACGCTTAGTGAACTTTGTGTCTTTGGTTTTTCTGCAACGCCAACAGTATTTTTATCTAATCATTGTTTACATTGATGTAAAGACAAAGTGATAACGATCACATTTAATAAGTAATTCTGAAATATACTTTCTCAATAAATATTTTATGGAGAAAGCCCATTAAATCCGCTCCATCAGTAATTTCAAGATTTCTTTTGCGCTTTTGGCAACAATCGTCCCTGGTCCAAAGATGAAGGAAACACCGGCTTTGTATAAGAAATCATAATCTTGCTGGGGAATGACGCCACCGGCAACAACCATGATATCATCCCTGCCATAATTTTTTAAGTCGGCGATGACTTGTGGAACCAATGTTTTATGTCCGGCAGCCAAACTGGAAATACCCAGGATATGCACATCATTTTCAACTGCTTGTTTTGCTGCTTCGGAAGGTGTCTGGAATAAGGGGCCAATATCCACATCGAAACCCAAATCGGCAAAACTGGTCGCGATTACTTTTGCACCCCGGTCATGACCATCCTGCCCCATTTTTGCAATCATGATCCTTGGACGGCGGCCTTCCATTTCCGCAAAATCATCAGCCATTTTCCGGGCCTCCTGAAAGTCTTTATCCATAGCGATTTCTTTAGCATACACACCCGAGATAGACCGTATCCGGGCCTGGTATCTTCCATAAACTTTTTCTAAGGCATCTGATATTTCCCCCAGGCTTGCCCTTGCCCTTGCGGCATCAATGCCTAATGCCAATAAATTCCCTTTTCCGGTACGGGCCGCTTCTGTTAAGGCATTCAGCGTTTTTTGCACTAAATCGTTGTCCCGGTTTTCTTTTAATTGCTTTAACCTTGCCAATTGCTGTTCCCGTACTTTGGTATTATCTACTTCTAAAATTTCAATGTTGGAAGGCTCCTCAGTTTTGTAGTCATTTACCCCAACGATAATATCTTCGCCACCATCAATACGGGCTTGTTTTTTGGCAGCCGCTTCTTCAATCCTCATTTTAGGAATCCCCGTTTCAATCGCTTTTGCCATTCCGCCCAATTCTTCCACTTCTTCAATTAAAGCCCATGCTTTTTTAGCTAATTCTTCCGTAAGGCTTTCTACATAAAAAGAACCGCCCCAGGGATCCACAACCCTGCAAATGTCTGTTTCTTCCTGTAGGATCAGTTGTGTGTTCCGGGCAATACGGGCACTGAAGTCGGTGGGTAAGGCAATGGCTTCGTCTAATGCGTTGGTATGTAAACTTTGCGTATGCCCCATAGCTGCCGCAAGTGCTTCGATTGCAGTCCGGGTAATGTTATTGAAAGGGTCTTGTTCCGTCAGGCTCCAGCCGCTTGTCTGGCAATGCGTCCTCAATGCCATGCTTTTTTCTTTTTGGGGATGGAACTGCTGGACGATTTTAGCCCAAAGCATCCTTGCGGCACGCATTTTGGCGATCTCCATGAAATGGTTCATCCCAATTGCCCAAAAGAAAGATAGCCGAGGTGCAAATTCATCGATTTTTAATCCTGCTTTTAAGCCCGTCCTGATATATTCCAGGCCATCGGCTAGGGTATAAGCCAGTTCAATGTCTGCCGTTGCGCCCGCTTCTTGCATGTGGTAGCCACTTATCGAAATGGAATTGAACTTCGGCATTTTTTGTGCGGTAAATTCGAAAATATCCGCAATGATCTTCATGGAAGCTTCCGGGGGATATACATAAGTATTCCGGACCATGAACTCTTTTAAAATATCGTTTTGGATTGTTCCGGACAACTTTTCAGGAGGAACACCCTGTTCTTCGGCGGCAACGATATAAAATGCGAGGATTGGTAAAACCGAGCCGTTCATCGTCATGGAAACGCTCATTTCGTCCAAAGGGATTTGGTCAAAGAGAATATTCATGTCCAGTATGGAATCAATCGCCACACCCGCTTTCCCTACATCGCCGACTACCCGTTCATGATCACTGTCATAACCTCGATGAGTGGCTAAATCAAAAGCTACGGAAAGCCCTTTTTGTCCCGCAGCCAGGTTCCTCCTATAAAATGCATTGCTGTCTTCCGCAGTGCTGAATCCGGCGTATTGACGAATGGTCCATGGCTTACGCACATACATACTGCTGTAAGGCCCTCTTAAAAATGGGGGGATCCCCGCTACAAACTCCAATTGTTTTTTATCGTGGATATCTTCTTTTGAATATGCTGACTTTAATTCAATCTCCTCGGCAGTTTTCCATTTTACGGAAGGAATTGCACCTGTTTTATCAGCTAAATTAAAATCTAAAGCTATATTCGAAAAGTCTTTGCGCATATTTATGGGATAAAAACCTGGTTGTGATTTTTTTGTAAAGGTAAAATTTATTTTGGGATGAGAAAAGAAATGGAAGCGAAGTATTTAAGATGGGGATTTAAAAAAATGATTGTGCTTTTGGCAAAGATTAAATGACATTTACAGGCAGTTTGTTTTCGTCCAAAGCGACAAAAGTAAAGTTACCTGAAATAGCTTTTTCCCTGACTTCTGAATACATTTCTTCGATAAATATTTCCACTTTTACCTTCAAACTTGTATTTCCTATATGGCTGATTCTGCCTATCAGTTCAATAATCGTCCCTGCGGGAATAGGTTTATTAAAATCAATCTTATCAGAGGAAACAGTCACTACCTTTTTACGGGTAAACCGGGTGGCCGTAATAAATGCCACCTCATCCATCAACTGCATCGCAGTGCCGCCAAAAAGCGTATCGTAATGATTCGTTGTATTCGGAAAAACCGCTTTGAAAATGCGGGTTTCCGATTGCTCTATTTTTTCTTCTAAGCTCATTCGTTTTTGTTTTAAATTGACATAACATAATAACCACTAAGTACACGAAGACGATGCACAAAAGCACACTAAGTCTTTGTGAACTTTGTGCATTCTTCGTGTCTTAGTGGTTTTCTAACTTTCATGCAGGTCATGATTATACTTTCAAGCCGCAATTTCCGTTATTTTTCTTTCAATCGCAGCCTGAAAATATACAGTTGACTAACTGCCACAGGATAAGCATTCCTCCGGATTATCCAAAGAACATGCAACTTCATTCTGTTGCTCCATTTGAGGACGATTCAATGCCGCAACATCCACTGTAAATTTAATCGCATCTACCGCCGCTTTCGTCCTTAAATAATACATCCCGGTCTTTAACCCCTTCCGCCAGGCATGGAAATGCATAGAGGTCAGTTTCGCAAAATTAGGCTGATCAACAAATAAATTCAAAGACTGAGATTGACACACAAATGCGGCACGGTCTGCGGACATATCAATGATTGTCCTTTGTTTAATCTCCCAAACTGTTTTGTAAATTTCCTTCAATCCCAAAGGTATTTCGTCAATATCCTGAACGGAGCCATTGGCAGCGATCAGCCTGTTTTTCATTTGATCATTCCATAAATTCAATTCTACCAAATCCTTGAGTAAATGTTTGTTTACCACCACAAATTCCCCCGAAAGCACACGCCTGTTATAAACATTGCTGGTATAAGGCTCAAAACATTCATTATTGCCCAAAATCTGTGATGTGGAAGCGGTGGGCATCGGGGCAATTAAAAGAGAATTACGAACGCCATGTTTCATGACATCCTGCCTTAAACTTTCCCAATCCCAGCGATTGCCTGGCAATACGCCCCACAAATCGAACTGGAATTTGCCATCGCTTAGCGGGGAGCCTTTAAAGGACTGATAAGCTTCTTGTTCTTTCGCCAACTCCATAGATGAAGTCATGGCACCAAAGTAAATCGTCTCAAAAATCTCCCGGTTCAGCAATTGCGCTTCCTGACTTTCAAATGGTAAGCGTAAAAGCATGAAAGCATCTGCAAGCCCTTGTACGCCAATCCCTATAGGCCTGTGTCGTTTGTTTGACTGTTCCGCTTCTATTAAAGGATAATAATTGCCATCAATGATCTTATTCAGGTTACGGGTAATAATCTTTGCAATTTCATACAATCTTTGAAAATCAAAGACGCCATTTTCAATAAACCTGGGCAGGGAAATGGAAGCCAGGTTGCAAACCGCGATTTCATCAGGTGCCGTATATTCCATAATTTCCGTACAGAGATTAGAACATCTTATGGTACCCAGGTTTTGTTGGTTGGATTTTTTGTTGGCGGCATCTTTATACAAAAGATAAGGGTTGCCCGTTTCGATCTGTGCGTCCAGAATCGCATTCCACAATTCCCTTGCAGGAACTGTCCTGCGTGCTTTTCCTTCTTTTTCATATTTAACGAATAAAGTTTCGAAAGTGTCCCCATAACAATCCTCCAGACCCTTTGCTTCATGCGGACAAAATAACGACCAGTTCCCATTTTCCTCTACACGCTTCATGAATAAATCAGGAATCCAAAGCGCCAAAAATAAATCCCGTGCCCGCATTTCATCCTTGCCATGGTTCTTCCTGAGTTCCAGAAAAGCAAAGATATCCGCATGCCAAGGCTCTAAATAGATAGCGAATGCACCTTTCCGTTTTCCTCCGCCCTGATCCACATACCGTGCTGTATCATTAAATACGCGCAACATGGGAATGATACCGTTGGAAACGCCGTTGGTTCCTTTGATATAAGTACCCGTTGCCCGGATATTATGGATATTCAGGCCAATGCCCCCGGCAGATTGCGAAATTACGGCACTCCGTTTTAAAGTTTCGAAAATGCCTTCAATGCTGTCTTCCTTCATGCTCATCAGAAAACAAGAGGACATTTGAGGCTTAGGCGTGCCGGCATTAAAAAGCGTAGGGGTGGCATGGATAAACCACTTCTCACTCATCAAGTTGTAGGTTTCAATGGCCGCATCGATGTCATTTTTATGGATACCGATCGCCACGCGCATAAACATATGCTGCGGACGCTCCGTGATTTTCCCTTCTGTTTTCAAAAGATAGGAACGCTCCAATGTCTTAAACCCGAAATAATCAAAATGATAATCCCGTTCATAAATGATTGCAGCATCAATCCTGTCCGCATTTTCCTGAATGATCTGATAAACATCATCAGCAAGCAAGGAAGCTTTTTCATTGGTTTTGGAATCAATGTAATGATACAACTTTTCCGCTACCCCTGAAAATGATTTCAGGGTATTTTTATGTAAATTGCTCACTGCAATACGGGCTGCCAGTACCGCAAAATCTGGATGTACGGTCGTAAAAGATGCAGAAGTTTCCGCAGCGAGTGTATCCAGTTCCGAGGTGCTAACATTATTGTAAATCCCCTGAATCACTTTTTTAGCAATTTCTATAATGTCATCCGGATTCACCTGCAAGCCATAGCTTAATTTCATGATCCGGGAAGTAATTTTATCGAAATGAACGGCTTCGGGTTTGCCGTTTCTTTTTATAACGAACATAGGTTTTATTTTTTAATATTTTTTAATATTTGTATTGTTGTTGTTGTTGGATTGTTTGTAGAGACGCACGGCCGTGCGTCTCTACAAACAATCCAACAACAACCTGCGCTGGCGCACGAATCCCTTCGTGTGCCAACACTACATCAAAAATCCTCATCCAATGAAAACATATTTTGGGATTTATCCTGATTATTGACACCGCTTTTTTGGTATTCACCTACCCGCCTTTCAAAGAAATTGGTTTTGCCTTGTAGCGAAATCAATTCCATGAAATCAAAAGGATTGGAGGCATTCCAGATTTTTGTGCATCCCAAAGCAAGCAACAAACGGTCCGCAACAAATTCAATATACTGGCACATTAAATCCGCGTTCATCCCAATTAAACGCACCGGCAAAGCATCGCTCACAAACTCTTTTTCTATCTCAACCGCATGTCGGATGATTTCTTTTACATGCTCCTCCGAAAGTTGCTCGATAATATGATTTTGGTACAATAAACAGGCGAAATCACAATGCAAGCCTTCGTCCCGGCTGATCAGCTCATTCGAAAATGTGAGTCCCGGCATCAAGCCTCTTTTCTTCAACCAGAATATCGAACAAAAACTTCCTGAAAAGAAAATGCCCTCAACTGCCGCGAATGCAATCAGGCGTTCGGCAAAATTGCCATTTTCAATCCACCTTAAAGCCCAGTCCGCTTTCTTTTTCACACAAGGGATTGTTTCGATGGCACGCAATAAATAATCTTTTTCTTTCAGGTCCTTGATATAAGTATCGATCAATAAAGCATACATTTCCGAATGGATATTTTCAATCATGATCTGGAAACCATAAAAAAATCGCGCTTCGGGATATTGTACTTCCTGCAAGAAATTAATCGCAAGGTTTTCATTGACGATGCCATCGCTGGCGGCAAAGAAAGCCAGTACATGCGAGATGAAAAACCGCTCATCATCATTTAATTTGTTTTGCCAGTCATTCATATCCGGCGAAAGATCCACCTCTTCGGCAGTCCAGATACTTGCTTCGGCTTTTTTATAAAATTGCCATATATCCTGGTGTTTGATAGGGAAAATAACAAAGCGGTCCTTGTTATCCTGTAAAATGGGTTCTGTTTGCATGGCATTTATTTTAAAAAAATGAGAAATAACAAATAATATTGCTATGCAGGAATACAGGAGGAAAAGGCATTTGTCACCATACAGAAGCCTGACCCACCGGCTTTTCCTCCGAAAGCAACAAGTGAAAAATAACATCAGGCAGGTCTTCTGGCTCATTTTTGTACTATTGAAACCTTCCCATTTATAAAAAACAGTGGTATCAAATCCAATAGTTGAAATTATTATTCTATTTTGAACAGCAATTTCAAAAACTTACAGCTGCGGGGACAGCGCCGGTTTTACACCGGACTTCCCTTTTAATGAATGGTTTTAAGTAAAAAACCAATTCAACCAAATGCAGGACAAAGATGGCACTTGTGGTCAAGAATTGGAAAAGAAGTTTTGCACAGGCTGTGTATAAGATCGTCGAGTCGGAATTTAAGTTTTAAGGATGAATGAGCTAAAAACAAACTGACGAATTAAAAGCAAAAGTCCACACTCAAAAACCAAACAGAACTTGAATTTTCCAACGCCCTCCTATTGCTATTGAAAACTTCGGACAACGAAATCGGAAACATTCAATAAAACTCATTATTTTTGACAAAATAAGTCAAGTTAAAAATTAAACATAGTAAGTCTATTAATCGTGAGTAGTAAGTTCCCTGACTTATGACTTACGACTTATGACTTATGACTTACAACTATCCGGCTATCCAACTAAATAACCATTTCATGAAAATACAAAGATTTGAAGATATAATAGCTTGGCAAAAAGCACAGGATTTGGCAGTTGAAATTTATAATGCATTTTTGGATTCAAGAGATTTTGGTTTTAAAGACCAAATTCAGAGAGCATCTGTTTCTATATCAAACAATATAGCAGAGGGGTTTGACCGGTTGGGCGATAAAGAATTTATGAGATTTTTATATATAGCATTAGCATCCTGCAGCGAAGTCAAGTCAATGTTATACCTTGCCCTAAGGTTAGATAAAATAACAGCCGTTCAACAAGAATCGCTTATTGCCCAATCAAATGAAATTTCAAAAATAATCCGTGGTTTTATTAAATCATTGTCCCCAAAAGCACTAACCAACTAACGACTAATGACTAACGACTAACGACTAACGACTAACGACTAACGACTAAAATCATGCAAATAAAATTAGAAGAACTCAAGTATCAGGAAATTGCCATTCAATCGGTTGTTAAAGTATTTGATGGCAATATTAAAAACACATTTGACAATGCGTGTTTCGAGGGCATCCGCTCTAATAATTGTACACTATCTGATGAGCAGATTTTAGAGAACAAAAAGGAAGTTTTAGCTGAAAACAGAATTGACGAAAATACAGCACAAGTTTCCGAAGATAAAGAAATGACAATCGAAATGGAAACCGGAACAGGAAAAACACTTGTTTATATTAAGGCCATTTGCGAACTCCACAAACATTATGGCTTTACAAAATTCATCATTTTGGTACCCTCAGTTGCCATTCGTCAGGGTGTTTTGAAAACATTGAAAACATTCGAAAAGCAACTGGAAGATATTTACGGATTCGTGCCGAAATCTTTTGAATATAACAGTAAGAAGCTAAGTAAAGTAATCAACTTCATTGAGGAGCAATATCCTCAAATAATGATTATGACTTTAGCTTCATTCAATTCCGAAGAAAAAATCCTGAATCAGGCAAAACGGGAAGATCTATTTGCCAACATTCCATTTATTGACGCTATCGGGAAGACCAATCCGATTATTGTAATGGATGAACCACAGGAAGGGATGGACACGATTAATTCCGTTAAACAAATCACTAAACTTAATCCGCTTTTCAAACTAAGATATTCTGCTACGCATAAAATAGTCAAAAACCTGATTTATCGACTTACGCCTTATGACAGTTACAAGCAAGCCTTGGTAAAAAAGATTGAAGTTTTGACCGTTACGGAAAAGAACGATGAAGCAACGCTTAAATTAGAATTGACCGAAATACAAAATGGTAAAAATCCAATCCGTGCAAAAATCAAAGCCTGGCATCAGTCGGCAAGTGGAAAGTTTGAATTCAAAGAAACCAAATGGTTGAAGGATGGAGATAACTTAGGAACGATAACCAATAATCCAAGTTATCTTAAATACCATATTGAACGCATCAATAAAAGTTTACGAACTCAAAAATGGTCTGTAACTTTCACCAACGGAACACAGATTTTTGAAAAGCAAACTTCGGGCAATATAGAAAGTATTTGGGCTTTGCAGTTGGAGTGGTTGATTATACGCCATTTTACCAAAAAGCAAAAATTACAGCCACAAGGTCTCAAGTGTCTTTCCTTGATATTTATTGATAAGGTAGCGAACTATGTAAGTGAAGACCCGATTATCAAAAATCTCTTTATCGAAAAATACAAAGCGCTCTATCCTGAATTTCATGATGGACAAGTTCCAACGAATGAACATATTGAAGCTATTCAAGGATTTTACTTTGCCAAAACAGGTAAAGGGGAATTTACCGACAACGAAACTTCAATGCGTAAAAACTCAGATGTTTTTGATGCTATTTTAAAAGACAAAGAAGAATTGTTGTCTTATGGGGATTCCGTAGCGAATAAAATTGAGTTTATTTTTTCACATTCCGCTTTGGGCGTGGGTTGGGACAACCCAAATATTTTCAATATTGCTACGCTGAATAATTCTTATTCCGAAATCAAAAAGCGTCAGGAAATCGGGCGTGGTTTGCGTATTGCCGTCAATCAGGACGGACAACGGGTTTATGACGCTTTGGATGTAGCCGATAACGAACGGATTAATCAGTTAACCGTTATCCCAAATGAAACTTATGAAACCTTTGTAACCCAATATCAGGAAGAAATCAAAGAAATTTACGGTAATACGCAAGCTGGAGCAGGAATGACACATACACATAAGGGTCAGCCGCAAAACGAAGTGCATTTCAAACGCAATCAAAACGAAACCATTCATCAGGCTTTCAAACGCTTTTGGAAAGCGTTGGCGAAGAAAACAAATTTTTCAGTCGCTTTCGATGAACAAGCTTTGATTACACGAAGCATAGAAGCATTAAATGCGATCAGGATTGCCGATTATCAGGCAGAAGTAAGTAGCCGAACCATAGGAAGCATCACGGAAGAAGGCATAGCGGATGAATTAGGCGGAACGGAAACATACAAGCTTAAAGCACATTACACGGCGTTGGATTTATTGGAGGAGTTAAGTGAAAACACGGGATTATCTTATACTACCACTTTTAAAATCATTGACAGCGTCGAAAACCTTTCCGATTTTGCCAAAAACCCGCCACAATACCTTCATCAATCCGCCAACTTGATAAAGAATATTGAATTGGAAGAAATGCTTCGTGGTTTGGATTATCATGTAACCAATGAAACATTCCCTTTTGAATTTGATGATTTTGTCAAAAACATAGATAAAAAAGGTTATGTGGATACACCACAAAAAGGAGTATTCGATAAAATGCTGATTGATAGTGATGTGGAAAGAAAATTTGCTATAGGTGCAGACCGTGATGATGAACTGGTTTGTTTCTTAAAATTGCCAAGTTATTATAAAATCCAAACACCTATCGGAGAATACGAGCCTGACTTTGGTATCGTGATGAAACGAAAACAATTGAGAGAGGGCAAGGAAAGTGAATTTTATTTCGTAATAGAAACCAAAGGAACAAACGACATTAATGATAAAAAAGCATTGAAGGAAAGTGAAGTTTATAAAATCCTTTGCGCGGTTAAACACTTCAACGCTCTGGGTGTGGATGTCAAATACAAAGCACCCGTAAAAGATTATATGTACTTTAAACAAGAAGCACTAAATAATATGAACTTTCAAACCACTGAAAAATGAAAATAGAAGAAATACAAGAACTTTTTCAACAATTTGAAGCTGTAGCATCAGAATACGAAGGTGTTGAATGCTGGAGTGCAAGAGATATGCAGGCCCTTTTGGGATATTCCAAATGGGAAAGTTTTGAAAAGGTTATCCAAAAAGCGAAAGATTCCTGTACCAATGCCGGAGAAGATATTACTAACCATTTTCCTGATGTCAGGAAAATGGTTGGGATTGGTTCAAAAACAGAAAGACCTATAGATGATATTTTACTTACAAGATACGCTTGTTACCTGATTGCACAAAATGGTGACAGCCGGAAAGAACAGATTGCTTTTGCGCAGAATTATTTTGCTGTACAGACACGCAGAGCAGAAATCATTCAGCAACGCTTGTTGGAAAATGAACGAATAAAAGCACGAGAAAAACTTAGCCAAACAGAAAAACAATTGTCCGGCGTTTTATATGAAAGAGGAGTTGACAGCAAAGGATTTGCAATCATTCGTTACAAAGGCGACCAAGCATTATTTCGTTTAAACACGCAGCTTCTTAAAAAGAAAATGAATGTACCTGACAGCAGGCCTGTTGCTGACTTCTTGCCAACTATCAGCATCAAAGCAAAAGACCTTGCAGCAGAAATGACAAGCCTGAATGTGCAGAACAAAGATTTAAAAGGACAAAACCCAATTGAACAAGAGCATATTGACAATAACCTTGCAGTAAGAAATATTGCTAACCAAGAGAGGGATTATTCCAGAAAACCTGCCACCAGCCGAAGATGTAAAAAAACTTCAGCGAAAATTGGACGGAGAAGAAAAGAAACTTTTGAAAGACGTTAAAAAGAAAAAGAAATAATGAGCAATCAAGAATATACAAACAATCCATTGGAAAATGTACAATCACACGATTGGAACAAAGAGCGTTTGGAACAGCTAAAAAAGCTGATGCCCGACTTGTTTGCCAATGACGGCAAACTCAACATCAACGAGCTCAAAAAAGTGGTTGACCACAATAGCATAAACGAGACCGAACGTTACGAATTCCGTTGGTTTGGCAAGAGCAATGCCAAACGGGAAGCCTTTACACCTACCGATGCCACGCTGATATATGATGAAGCCAGAAGTGTAAACCCAACCAAAAGCGAGAACCTGATTATCGAAGGCGAAAACTTAGCTGTATTGAAATTATTGAGCCAAAGCTATCGGGAACAAATTAAATGTATTTATATAGATCCGCCCTACAATACAGGAAAAGATTTTGTGTATTCCGACAACTTTAACCAAGACAGAAAAGAATACTGGGAAGATGCGGGAATGACCGAAAACGGTGTAAAGATTGACAGCAATGTAGAAACTGATGGGCGTTTTCACAGTAATTGGCTGAATATGATGTATAGCCGTTTGCTGATTGCAAGACAACTATTGCGTGAGGACGGTGTGATATTTATTTCAATTGACGATAATGAAGTGCATCATTTAAGGAAATTATGTGATGAGGTTTTCGGGGAGGAGAACTTTGTAGCTGAATTTATTTGGAAAAGCAGACAAAATAAAGATAACAGGAGTACAACGGGAGCATCAATAGATCATGAATATATTATTTGCTATTCTAAATATAATGAAAGTAAAGCTTTGCGTGGAAGCGAAAGAAAAGTTGAACAATATACAAATCCTGATAATGACCCAAGAGGCGATTGGGCAAGTGGAAATATGGTGGGAATTTTACCGGAAAACTTAAGACCAAACTGTCATTATGATTTAATAAATCCAACTACAAGGGTAAATTACGGTCGCCCTAAAATGGGATGGAGATATGACAAAAATACAATGAGCCGTTTAATTGAAGAAGACAGAATAATCTGGCCTTCTTCTAATGAAGGAAGACCAAGAAGAAAAGTATTTTTAGATGAATTGTCAGATGGATTCACTGGCTTCTCTTCAATTGTAGGCGAAAATATATTTACAAGAAATGGTTCAAAGGAGATTGATGAGTTATTTGGATTTAGAGCTTTTGACTTTCCCAAGCCTGCTTCATTAATTGAAGAACTGATTGACCAAGTAACTGATGATAATGATATAGTTTTAGACTTTTTTAGTGGTTCAGGTTCAACAGGTCAAGCCGTTATTGAATTAAACTTACAAAATGGCAGAAAATTAAATTACATTTTAGTCCAACTACCCGAAGCCACAGACGAAAAGAGCGAAGCATACAAAGCAGGTTATAAAAAGATTAGTGACATTACCATAGAACGCAATAAACGGGTAATCGAACAAATTAAGTCTGAACAAAGATTACAAGGATTAAAGGATGGGCAGGATTTATTTAAAAATCAAGTTAATCAGGAAAATCCTAAGAATCCCAGTTCAGACGGTTTAGGTTTCAAAGTTTTCAAATTGACAAAATCCAACTTCCCAAGAGTAGAATATGCGCCCGACCCTGAAAAATCGGATGAAGAAAATGTGGAAGCATTGAAAAAATACATTGCCGACAAAGAGGCCCAATTGATAACCGCTTTCAACCGTGATGAACTGATTACCGAAATATTAATTAAAAACGGCTTTAAGCTGAATTATACCATTACTCAACAAGAGCAATTCAAGAACAACGAAATATTCTTAGCATCAGAGGCAGAAAGAGAAACATTGCTTTGTTTAGACGGTACCTTAGCAGATGAAACCGTAGAATATTTCAAAACCCATACGAACCAAAAACTCATCGTTTTGGAAAGGGCATTAGACACCACCAAAAAATGGAATTTGAAATACTATATGGGTGAAAAATTTAAAGCGTTTTAGATATGGAAGAGGAAATGAATAAAGAGGAGTTTTTACTTATCAATGAAAAGAAATTATTTGAATTTGGTTTTATCTGTTCGGGATGGCAAACGGTTTATCATTCTACAAATGATGGGCTTATTTATGGTTATCTTGTAGATGACAATAAAATTCAGGATGAACTAAACAATCTAAGTTGGAATATTCAACCGTATAATGAAGGCAGACCATCTGTTTGGGGTAATGATAGATACGAGCAGTATGCTGATGAAGGCATAGAGCCATTTATATTTTTAAAACATTTTCGTCTTGATGATGGAGAGGAAAAGTATGTGGATATTTCTGAAGAGTTTGTTTTATACTTTAAGCTGTACGAAAAAGGCAACAGCAAACAAAACCGAACATTTTACAATATTGGCGATTTAGGGGAACTTGAAGAAGTTATAAGAATAGAACCTAAAAAGGTTACGGTTAAGTTTAAATACCTGAACGAATATCTTGCCATTAGAATGATGAATTTTTCTATTTGTTTTGATTATACCAAACGTTCAAAAGCAAAGCTTGAAGATTACAATATTGAAGTGCGGGAAATTGAAAATAAAACTGATTTATCAATAACAAGACATATTATTGAATCGTCATTTGGTATGGCGTTAAGTCGGTTTGAGGGTAAAAAAATAATTAATCATAATGTTCAATGCCTTGCTTCAATTAATCAAAAAGAATATGTATATTTTTTAACAGGGTACGATAATAATGGAAATGAGGTATCACAAGATAGTAGCCATAGTAATGAAAAGTATATGACTTTAGTGTGGTTTGACAAGAAAGTACTTAATGAATATCATTCTAATCCTACAAAATACGAAATAAGTAGCTTTCATGTCAAATCAAAGTTTTTTGAATTAAGAATAGACAATAATCTTGACGATTGTATTGCTGTATTTTTAGTTGATTTAGGAAGGATTCCTTATAAAGAACAGCTACATTGGAAAAAATACAATATTGAACCTAAAAATACGATAAGTAGCACATTTCACAATACAATGATGATGGGAGAATGGTTTAAGCACCCTGAAACTCCTGATTTATTTTTTAAACACAAATATGAAGGGTTTAACAAATCGTGGACATCAAAACATGGGTGGAAGTTATTTAAACCCTTAGACCCGAGGCAAGCTTATAGACTTATCGGATTACATATTCCTGTATCTAACAACGTAAAATCCTTTTGTGATCAAATGCTATCATTAAGCATATTGATTATCGACAGGTTAAATGAAGAACAGCTAAAGAAAGAACTATCTGACACAAAAAACAACAAAACCAATATTAATGCGTTTAAGAAAAGTATACAAGAAAAAGGCATTGAGATACCTGATGATGTTAAAATTCAAAACGAACCAGAAAGCAAGGGATTAAAAAAGTTTGAAAAATACCTTGAACATAAAAAATTTGAATGTTCTCAAATGATAATTTTTTTAAAAAATTTATATGCTCTGCGGTCTGGGCTTATGGCACATGGTTTTAGCAATGGGAATAAAGGCTGCCGGGACGCAATGAAGTATTTTGACTTTGAGAATAAAAACTATCAGGAAATTGCAAAGTATATTTTCATCGAATCAATAAAAATGCTGAATGTTCTTGAATATTATTTAATAAACGAGGAATTTAAATTGAACGAAGCATGAAGAAATAAGCAAAGGTGTTCAAAAGCCTACTTATAATTGATTTTTTATATGCATTCAAGGAACATAGGAAATGATGCCTAAAAAAACGAAATCCATTCCCCTAAACCTGTTAGAAGAATTTGATGCCGGAATCGCCATCGGAAGAATTTCGACTCATAACTTGGATTCATTTGAAAAAGCGGATAATGCGCACAGACATAATTTCCATTTCTTCTTATTGATAAAAAGCGGGACTGCCGATATTGAGATTGATTTTTAAAAATACAATTTAAAAACACATTCGGCATTATATATCCATCCCAACCAGGTTCACCGTATCATAAAGGTGGAACAAGCTGATTTTTATCTGTTGGCCATAAATAATGAAAATCTCCATGTCGAATATTTAAAGTCCCTTGAACAGACCATTATGCCGGCCCGGCCACTTTCATTGGAAGCTGACATTTTCTCTATTTTAGAACAGACAATAGCGCTGTGTGAAAAGTTCTTTGAGCCTAAGAAAGACAAGCCCTACACTTCCATACTTAAAGATTATTGCAATGCTTTCGTTGGATTGCTTATCGGCCAATATTTAGAACAAGAAAAACCCGCGACCAACTTTTCGCGGTACGATGTGGTCGCAAATGAATTTAAATTGCTTTTAGAGCGTGATTTTACGACAATCAAACGGCCGGCAGAATTCGCTTCTTTGCTCCATATTTCCACACCTTACCTGAACGAATGTGTCCGGAACGCAACCGGCTTTTCCGTTTCCTACCATATCCGGCAACGGATTATTTTAGAAGCCAAGCGCTTGCTTTACCATTCGGATAAATCCGTTAAAGAAATCGCTTCCGAATTGGGATATGACGATTATGCTTATTTCTCCCGCCTGTTTTCCAAACAAACAGGGATGACTGCTCTTGCTTTTCGTAATAAAAACCTCGATTAGTCCAATAATTACCCTTTTCTTTCTATTGCGGGATATTATTATCCGCTGTTATTTTGCAGTATAAAATAAATTGCAGGATATGCCAAAAGTAGCAAAATGGTTAGGTGATGCCATGGAAGGGTTAATTGGATCCAAAATGCCTTTAATGAAGGTAGTGGAAACGACATACCTGAATGCCAACATCAAAAAAATACGCTTTCAGGGAGACCTTTCAGGCATGAATTTCCAGTTGGGTTATGCTGTTATAATCAGGGTTAGCGATACGGAATTCAGGAACTATACAGCCTCGTTTAGTGATATCGAAAGTGGTATCATGGAAATCATATTCCACTTACATGGCAATGCGCCCGGCAGCGTTTTTGTCAACAATTTAAGCGTAGGCGATGAGCTGAGGATCAGTATGCCAAGAGGTCAGAAACAATACGACCCAAGGGTAAAGAAACAGCTGATATTTGGCGATGAAACCTCCTTAGGGCTTGCCTGCTCTTTCCTGCCTTTTTTTAAAAGAAACCGGCATTCCTTCCAATTTTATTTTGAACTGGATGAGGCTAATGTAGCGGTACTCCCACTTTTAGGACTGGAAAATTATACGGTTTTTCCCAAAAACGATTTATTTAGAAACGAGCAATGGATAAACGACTTACCCCTATTTAAAACCTTTGATGTGCAAGCCGGCAATATTGTTCTGACTGGGAATGTCAAATCTGTTCAAACATTTCGGAAGGCATTGAAAAACAAAAATACTTCAGGCAAGATATTTACCAAAGGTTATTGGCTCGAAGGAAAAACAGGTTTATAAAAATAAAAATTATTATGGGACATCATCACGAACAAGGTCATTCAAACGAACGCGGACTTTCGTTGGCCTTTTGGCTTAATTTGCTATTTTCATTCATTGAGATCATAGGTGGTCTCCTGACCAATTCAACCGCAATTATTGCCGATGCCTTCCATGATTTCATGGATGCCATTGCCATTGGTTCCGCTGTATTTCTTGAAAAAATTTCAGGGAAGAAACGCAGTCCGAAATTCTCTTATGACTCGAAATCCTGGAAAAGAACTTAAAAGACCTAACACATAAAGTAGATAGTCTCGACACACATACGACTACAGGGCTGAATGATGTAGGAACAAAAATCGAAAGTCTTACAGATGAGATATCTAAAATAAGCAAGGTTACTGGGTATGAAGATATTTTTTAACGAATCAGAATCAAACTAATCTTATAAAATACACCCTTAAATACCGCTAAAAAGAGGCTTTGTCTTTGGCCAGCTATATGGTCAAAACTATGTTTTCTTTACCCTAAATGGTGTTATTTGCCATACACAATCCCTTTCCTCCCCATCATCCTTTCCGGAAAGGAAAAAGCTTCAAATCCAAACTGCCGGTACAACCCATGTGCATCCTGCGTCGTCAATAAAAATCGCCGAAGACCACACTCATCAGCAATTTCACAAAATATCTTCATCATTTCTTTCGAAATACCCAACCCCCTATAAGACTTCAAAACAAAAATATCGGCAAGGTAGCCGAAGGTGGCATAGTCCGTTATCATCCTGCCGAAGCCAACCAACGCTCCATTAGAAGCGTATACCCCCAAACATAACGAATGCTTGATTGAGGCTGCAACAGTTTCCATAGAAATATGCTGTGCCCAATAGCTTTCCCTACTTAAAAATTCATAAACAGTTTGAACCACCACCTTTGAATTATCCGTAGATAAAACAAACCCATCGAAGCTACGCTCAATTAATGAAATCATTATTACAACCTTTTAACCCACAAAATTATATATCCAAAAGCACAAACGAACAGCGATAATAAAAAATCCTATTCATCAAAAATCAAGAAAATGCTGATTCTGAGAATAAGCACACCCCTAAATACTCCCAATTTTCTCTATACTAACGACCACCTTACTCCGTACATCATATATACTTACTCCGTACCAGCTATATGCCAGGAGCATAGATTCAATATGCCTGCTACATACCAAACACCACAATCCCATTCCAAAATCTATAAACCCATTTACTTCTTTATCGTAAAATAATTTACTATATTTGATTTTATTTATCAAAAACTTATTCCTCATGGCAAGGCAAATTGGATTCATGAAAATAACAGGCACAATCGGTGGCATCACCTTTTACAAGATGAACAACATCTACTATGCCCGAAAGAAAACCTCATTAGACAAAGCCCGCGTCCTGTCCGATCCAGCCTTTGATAGAAGCCGCAAGAGTTCCGCACTCTTCGGGCAAGCTTCCAACATCGCAAAACAATTATATCGTCGCTTATCCCCCAAACAAAAAGGGCACCGCGTAATAGGCACCCTCACAGCAAAAGCCAATAAAATACTTCACGCAGGGCACAGCCCACAAACAGCACTTGCACACTTAGTCGAAGAATACCTGGGACCTTCCGCCACAGAACAGTTACAGCTTGCCGCCATCAATCAAGGATTTGCAAAGCATAATTCAAAAATATCAAGCCAGGAACTCTTAACTCATCCCTCCATCCACATTAACCCGAACCACAAAAAAACAAATAGATCAGACTATCGGCTACAGAATCAAGATGGAAGTCCTCCACTTGAACAATTATTGAATTAAAATAAAATTGGCACAACTAATCCTCCATAAAATCAACCTGAGAATTAATGTACTTAATTCCTCAGAATTTCAATGTATATAACTCAAAAAGTCTTCGTCATATCATTTGGGACTACAATAATAAATTCAGTATTTACAAAATCTTTCGGTATTGGTAAATCCATGGAATCAGATTGAACTATGGAAATTACCGCTATTTTCAATCTTTTCTTTTTATTTTTCAAATGCCAATAAATACCGCCGTATTCCTTACTGTGGTAATCGCCATTATAATGCAAAAACAAGTCCTTCTTCTTATAATTCTTCAGAATTGACTCTGCCATGGTTGCGTCTTTTATGGCTTGGGCTGCCACAAAATCCATTTCTTTCCCGGCAGCATGATCCTTCATCATTTCAAACATACCCTGATAGCCAGGTGTCTCCATATCAATTTTTATGGGCAATTTAGCCATGAACTTTTTTTCATCTTCCGGAAGCCTATTCAAACTGTCGATTCCGTTTTTGGCAACCACGGAGGCATATCTTCTGGGTACATTGGTGGCGATGAACGCTAATTTATTTTCTTTTGCGAAGTCCAATAAAGGTTTGTAATCCGTTTTATAATTTGCCCAAAGTCTTGCATCTTCGGCAAGTTTTTTATCATCAGTCTCTCCAGACAAATACTGATTGACTGCTTCCTGATTATCTCTTTCAAACATTTCAGCACCCAAGATGAGTTGTGTTCCCTTTAATTGAAATAATGCTTGCGTCGTTTTTAATTCCAACCAGTGGACGATTGCATTGTCATGATATTCCCCAAATAAAACAATATCATATTTGCTCAGCGCTTCTGCCATTTTGGGGAAGTTGACAGGATTTTGATTTTTATCATAAATCTGAAAAGCTTTCAAATCCTGTGCATAGGAAAATCTTGTTGCACAGCAAAGCAAAAGGGCAAGAAATGCAATTTTTTTCATCTGGGAATATTTTTTATTTAATTGTATGGACGAAATCTACAGAATGAACTTTAATTTTCAGCTCCGTATGGAGAAATTCCAATCTCATTTTGGAAAGCAAAGGCAAGATTTGAAAAACCTTGCCTTTGTGAATTTGTTAGATATTAATTGATTCAATTTCATTGACTAAAGCACGCCATTCTTCCAATTCAGGAATACCGGGTTTTCTCTTGCCAAAAAACTGAACAATGATTTCGCCTTCTTTATCAAAAACTTCCACTGCAGTCACGATGCCGTCTTCTGTTGGTTTTCTCACAACCCATGATTCCACGATGCTTTCGGTATTTAGGTGCAAGTTGAAATCTGGATCCATGACATTGAACCAGGTACCATGCCAAAGTGTTTTTTTGATTGGCCCGGTATGGATTTGGATATTCCCCCTGTTTCCTGTGAATGCCATTATGGACAAACCACTTTCTGCCGCTTTTTCAAGCATAGTGACTACGGAACTGTTGTCAATTTTCTTTGCAAAAGTGGTATCCGGTGCCAATCTTAATGCTTGCACACGGCTTACGCCGAATTTGCGGAGTAGCATAAAGAAATCATGCGTATCCTTTAAATTTTTCCAGGCTTCCTGAAATCCCGGAATATCTATTTCCGAATCTGGCTTTTCTTCTGCTTTGGGTTTTATTGCGCTGATTTCTAAAGCCGGCGACTGGTCTTCTGCTTTATATTTTGAAACCAATTCATCGAAATAAGCATCATTGCTGTCTTTTGTCAAATAAATTTTATGGATTGCCAAACCGTCTTTACCAAAAAACTGCAAGCTTTTCTGAATGCCCCTTCCGGTATTTTCCACAACTGCGAAAGCTGTTGACCAATGCATCAAAAATATCCTTAAATCGATATCTGCACCTACCAGCAATCCAGCATGAGGAGAGCTGAAATCAGGGTTTAAATAAACGCCCTTCCTTTCATGGACACAATCGTCGTTTCGTGTCAGTGCCATCACTTTTCCAAGTTGCTCGGCATCAGTTAAAATCGCTGCAAATTCGGGTTTTAACTTAGTGACTTCCTTACCAAGTTTGGTAACTAATAATTCAGCTTCGCTAACGCCCAATTCCGCTGCTGCGTTCCTGATTCTCATATTTGGGTTTTGCGTTTTTAATGCATCCCATTGTTCTTTTAAAGTTGTCATTGTGCTGTTGTCCATTTTACTTGTTTTTTTATTTTTTAATTAATTATTTATTGTGCCAAATAGCACCATCGGGTTCTTTGTTATCGGATTGGGGCAGATGGTGCATTGGAAATTGTAAGTTTCGGTAATGATGCTTTCCGTAAAAACAGTTTTTGGGTTCCCGTTTGCCACTACTTTCCCTTTTTTTATCAACAATACATTATCCGCAAATTGTGCCGCTAAATTGAGGTCATGCAATACCATAATGGCAGTATTGCCTTGCTGCGTGAATTTTTTAATCGTTTCCATGATATTGTACTGATGTTTCACATCTAAATTATTCAGCGGTTCATCTAAAAATATCAATTTATTGCCGAGTGTATTTTGTAATTGTGCAAATACTCTTGCCAAATGGACTCTTTGCTTTTCCCCTCCGGATAAAGTATTGTAATTGCGCTCCTTAAGCTCATAAATGTCCATTTCTTTCATCGTTTCGCCGATGATGTCCCAATCTTCTTTATTGGGATTTGAATTAAAATACGGATATCTTCCCATTAAAACGATGTCTTGGACCAATAAGGGGATATCGGGGTTGTTTTGTTGTGAAAACTTCGCTTTATTGTGTGACAATTCCTTTATGTCCCAATCTTTGAATTGTTTCTTTTTAAAATAAATGGCATCTTCCTGTTTCAAAGCTTCATTCGCCAGCACACTTAATAATGTTGATTTCCCCGCTCCGTTCGGCCCCACAATCACCAATAATTCCCCATTGGCAACAGCGATATCAATACTGTCCAAAATGGAAAATTTGCGATGAGCATAGGATATTTTGTGAGCTTCTAACATATCTTTTTACATAGACTTTTTAAAACGAATTAAGATTGCAATGAAAATCGGGGCACCCATAAATGCGGTTAAAATTCCAATCGGGATTTCCGAAGGTGCAACTAATGTCCTGCTGATGGTATCTGCACATAACAGTAATATGCTTCCTAAAATTGCAGATAAAGGTAAGATTATATGATAATTGGATTTGAAAATCAATCTTAAAATGTAGGGTACGATCAATCCCACAAAGCCGATGGACCCTGAAAACGCAACGCAGGTACCTACCATTAAAGCGGTTAGGATAATGATTTGTTTTTTGATTTTTTCTACGGGGATACCGAGGTGTTGTGCATCCTTTTCGCCGAGCATCATTGCATTGAGTGCTTTGCCTTTATTGATCAAAAGGATATAAGAAAGTGCAATAATAACGAACAATATGCCATTTTTCAACCAACTTGCCGCTCCTAAGCTGCCTAAACTCCAAAAGGTCAGATCCCTTAATTGCTCTTCTTTGGATAAATAAGTCAAAAATCCCGTAAGGGCACCGGCAAGTGCAGAAACAGCGACGCCGGAAAGCAACATGATGATGATATTTGTTTTGCCGTTAATTGTGGACATGCGATAAACGAAAGTCATGGTCAGGACGGCGCCTATAAATGCCATTATGCTGATTAGTGAATAATTCAGGATATCTGGAATAAACGGCCTGATACTACTGCCCAATACAATCGTCAATGCCGCAAATAAGGAGGCTCCCGATGTTATCCCAATTAAGGAGGGTGTGGCTAAAGGGTTTTTGAACATGCCCTGAAGGCAAGTTCCCGAAACCGCCAATGCACTGCCAATCAATATCGCCATGACGATTCTTGGCAATCGGATGTCAAACAAAACATATTTGTCACTTGCGCTGATAGCATCTCCATTTGCTATACTCGCCCATAATACTTTTAGCAAAGAGGATTCATTAAATTCATATACACCCATATACAAACTTACTATTGCCAGTAAAACCAACAATAGTAAACTTATAAGGATATAAACCGGTAATTTATTTTGCAATTTCAATCATTAATTTATTCAATTCCACGGCTGCTTCGCCCACCCTTGGTCCAAAACCCGAAAGAAGTCCGCCTTCCATACTTATGATAGCCTTATTTTTTCCGGCTTTTGTTTGTGCAATACCAGGCACTTTAAGTAAACCTTCCGTACCGCCAAGGCTTTCCAAACCGGAATCGAATAATAAAATAAGATCAGGATCACCTTGTATCAGTGCCTCAGGAGTCAATGGTTTGAAATCTTCCAGGTTTTCAACGGCATTGACGCCACCCGCAATTTGGATGATGCTTTCCATGGGTGTATTTTTCCCCGCAACCATCAATGTCCCTGCTCCTCTGGCATAAATGAACAATACTTTTGGCTTTTGTGAAATAGGTTGCAGTTTGGCAATATCAGCATCGATTTTATCCCATAATGACTGGTAATTATTGTTTCCCAGAGCTTGCGCTACTTGTTTGATGAGTGCTTTTGTACCTTCGATGGAATATTTTTGTTCAAAAAGGTCATATTTAATGCCTGATTCCTTGATTTTACCCAATAGGTCAGCGTTGATGTCTTTGTCGGAAGCCACAATCAAAGTAGGGTTTAAAGCGACGATGGGTTCGATAGTCAATGAACGCACATGTCCTAAGTCCTTTACGGAATTGGCCATGCTTTCAGGGTAAGTACTGGTTACATCCCTGCCCACCAATTCTTTTTCATGTCCTAAATTGCAGATTATTTCTGTTATGGCACCATTCAAAGAGACTATTTTCTGATTGGCAACTTGTGCTTCTTTATTCTCCGATTCCTTATTGTTATTGCTGCCGCAAGAATAAATCATTGTCGTGGCTAAGCTAAATGCTAATAAATAGCTGATTTTCTTCATAAATTATTGTTGATTAATTTTTATGGATTAAAAGCGATGAAGGTAATCCCTTCCAATCTAAACGACTTTCAAAATCGGGAAAGAAGATTTTAGAATTGGGAAAAAGGGATTGGTTGTTAGTCATCAGTTGTTAGTCATCAGTCGTAAGTCGTTGGGTTTATCCGACTGATCACTATCTGACTTACGACTTTTTGACTTATGACTATCCGACTTTAGTTCTTTCACGATAATGATTTTATGAAACCACGGATTATTTTGGAAATCTCTGTTGATTTTTCAATAAATATTTTTGTTTGTTCTATATTAGAATAGCCTAATCTTTCCGATAAATAAAGCATTGATTTAACCTCGCTACAGGATGCAAGTGCGATATACAAAAATCGGGCAAACTCTTTGTCGCTCAACCTGTCAAAGCCTTCGGCAATATTGTTGGATATTGATACTGACGCTCTTTGGATCTGGTTCTTGAATCCGAAATCCTTTAATCCTGAAAAAGCAGTGTAAATATCCACAGCAAAATCCTGAGCCTTTTGCCAAGCAATAATATCTTCAAATTTTTGAATTTTCATAAACGCTTATATTTTAAAACTTAAGATTATTCTAACTGACCACTTTCCGACTTATGACTTTCTGACTTACGACTATCTGACTTACGACTATCTGACTTACGACTATCTGACTTACAACTATCCAAAACCTGGGTTTTAGGGTCATACATTCCTTTCAAATCATCCAAAACTGAATTTTTCCATAGTTTGACCCCGGAAAAATAAGCGGTTCTGCAAATCATGTGACCCGAAACAGGCGCAGTAACAAACAAGAAGAAAATAACAGATAATGCTTTCGCCGTCGTGGAAAATTCTGTAAAGTTTATGGCAACGGCAACTAAAATAAAACCCGCTCCCATTGTCGCGGCTTTAATTGTCACGGAAAGCCGGGAATAAAAATCAGGCATGCGCACCAATCCGACTGCTGCCACTAATATGAATAAAGCACCGATTGTGCTTATGATCATGACTATGATATCGCTCATTTTTTTACATTTTTTGTTAGGTAATAAGAAAAGGCAACGGTGCCCAAGAATGCAATCAGTGCTAAAATCATAGCATCGTCCAAAAAAGCAAATTGTTGCGTAATGATACAATAAGCCGCAATGACGGCAACCCCGATGCTAATGGACAAGTCCAATGCAACTACTCTGTCCACGACACTTGGTCCTCTAAAAAATCGATAAAAAACCAATAACGCGGCAATGCCCAGAATAGGCATGACGACATAGGTCATATATGTTTGTAAGCTCATCGTAATATTTCTAATAGTTTTTTTTCTAAACCTTGTTTGGTTGTTTTAATAAAATCTTCCTTACTTTTCAGGTACATTACATGGACAAACATTACTTTCCGGTCCGTACTTAAATCAACTACTAAAGTGCCCGGCGTCAAGGAAATCATGTTGGAAAGCATGGTAATTTCAAAATCCGTTTTGGCATCCAAAGGCAATCCCACAATTCCCGGTTTCATGAAATAATGAGGCGTGATCACATCATAAGCAACTTGTAAGTTTGCTTTTATCATTTCAAAGAAGTAGAAAAAAATAAACCCGATGATTTTTGGGACGCGAAAAAAATACCGTTTATCATTTCCTGTCCGTTCTTTAATCCATAAAATAAGGAATCCCAATACAAATCCAAACCCAAAATTCACTACCGTTAAAGTCCCCGTGAGGGCTACCCAAAGGAAGGTCAATAGTATATTTAAAAGAAATTGTTTTATCATAATCCAACTATTTATTTTAAGGGCAAATGCCCTAAAACTGCATTTATGTAAGGTCTTGTATCAATCATTTCGGAGGCAATCTTTTGTGCGATCTGCATTACATATTCAGCGCCAAAGCCAATAGTCAAACTGACTATTGCTAAAATGACGACGGGCAAAATCAATACAAATTTTTTTTCCTTGGGCAAGGACTTCAATTCGTCGCCTTTTTCAGAATCGCCTTTTGGCAAATCCTTCCAAAATACTTCAATCCAAATTTTGGCTATGAGGAATAAAGTAACAAAGCTGGCAAAAATCAAAGCTAAGATAAGGGTAATTGATTTTGCAGTCAACGCAGCTTGAAATAAATTAATCTTGGGCCAAAATCCGGATAATGGGGGGATACCGACCAAAGAAAACAATATGATCGCAAACAGGATGGAAAGTTTGGGATAATCTTTATAAAACCCTCCTAATCTCCTTAAATCAGTACTTCCCCTTGCTTTGTAAATTATCCCACTCATCAAAAATAAATTGGTTTTTATAATGATGTCGTGAATCAGATAAAATATGGCGCCTGCAATTGCGATTTCTGTAAATAAGCCCAAACCGACAATGAAATAACCAATATGGCAAACAATCAAGTAGGAAAACATCCTGCGCATACTGTTTTTGCTGATAGCCCCTAATGCGCCGGTCACTAAAGTCATGATTGCCACGATGACAAATAAATTCATCATAAAATCATCAGGGACGAATATTAATGTAAATATCCGGAACATCGCATAAATACCCACTTTCGTCAATAAGCCCCCAAATAATGCGGCTATCGATGAGGGTGGTGTATGATAAGAAGAGGGCAGCCAAAAATAAAGGGGAAAAACTGCGGACTTGATGCCGAAACCGACAAAAAACAACAATGCGGTTACATTCACTAAACCCCGATTCTCTATTTGGGCTACTTTTCCGGCCAAATCAGCCATATTCAAACTGCCGGTCATGCCATATAAAATCCCGATTGCAGTTAAGAAGATCGTGGATGCCAGCATATTCATGGCCACATATTTTATCGCGCCTTCCATTTGGGGCTTCCTGCCGCCCAATGTCATTAATACGAAAGAGGAGATGATGACGATTTCAAACCAAACATACAGATTAAAAATATCGCCTGTCAAAAATGCGCCATTCAAACCCATGATCAAAAAATGGAAAATCGAAAAGTAACCATATTTTATCCGTTGTGTACTTACTGCGACAGTGGAAAATAACGAGACGCAAAGGGCTGTAATCCCAGTCAATAACACCAATACGCTACTGAATGTATCTGAAACAAATGTAATGCCGAATGGTGCCGACCAGCCGCCTGCCTGCATGGTAAGGATGCCTGTATCCCAGGTTTTTAAGAATAATTTCCAAGCCAATATCAAACCGACACTATTCCCTAAAACACTGATTATCCGCTGAATACCCACCTTCTGCCAAAAGAAAACAGTGATGATGGCGGTAAGCATGTGCACTAATACCGGAAGAATTATAAAGTTGTCAATCATATATCTTTGTCATGGGTGTTTAGCGTATCCAAATCATCCGATCCCGTTAGTAAATAAACCCTTTTCAATAAAATAATAGCAAAAGACTGCAATCCAAAGCTGATTACGATAGCCGTCAAAATGAGCGACTGCGGAACGGGATCTGCATAGATCTCTTTAAAAAATGAAGCATCTGCCCCAATAATGGGCGGTTTCCCCTTAGCGATATCGCCCATCAAAAAAATCAAAAGATTGGCTCCGTTGCCCAATAAGATCAAACCTAAAAGAAGGCGGACCATACTTCTCCGAAACATTAAATACGCACCTGAAGCGTATAAGATCCCAATTAAAATAACTAATAATAATTCCATAAATTTAAGCTTCCTCTTGTTCTAAATCAGATTCTGAAATTGTAAATAAGATAGTAAGCGTTACGCCAATAACCACGAAAAAAACGCCAATGTCAAAAAATAACGCTGTTCCAATAGAACCAATCACCGGCATGGATTGCTCCATCCACAAACCTTGCATAAAGGGTTCGCCAAAAAGCATGGGAACGACACCCATGGAAAAGCATAAGAACAAACCAATGGGAATTAAAGCCCCGGGATTTCTCTTGAAAATTGCCTTGGCTTGATCAAATCCATGTGCAAATGCATGCAATACAAACGCAATGGATGCTACTAAGCCTCCTACAAAACCACCCCCTGATAAATAATGTCCCCTTAATAAAATAAATACAGAAAACAGCAACAAAAGGGGTAACAAATAACTAGAGGCTGTCTTTAAAATTACAGAATTCATATTTTCTAATTTATTAATTTACTATTCTTTTTCGGGAGCTTTTACTTTTAATTTCAGCAAACTATACACGCCTATTGCCGCAATCGACAAGACAATAATTTCCACCATGGTGTCGAATCCACGAAAATCGACCAAAATTACATTGACCACATTTTTGCCTTTAGCCAAGACATAAGCATTATCGCCATAAAATTGGCTAATGACCTTATTCGCCGGCTGGTTAAATGCCTGTAGCGCAATGATGGATATCAAGGTCCCGAAACTCAAGGCAATTGCACCATCCCTTAATTGGGTTTTGAGATTTTGATATTTTTTAAAGGCAGGCAGCCTAAACAAAACCAACACAAACAAAACCACCGTCAGCGTATCGATCGTAAACTGCGTCATTGCCAAATCCGGAGCGCCATAAAACACGAAAATCAAACACATGCAATAACCTACAATTCCCATACTTGCAATAGCGGTTAGCCTCGAAGGCGTAAAAACAGTTTTGAAAATTGCCAAGACAATGATGGCAAAAAAGACTACTTCATAAAACCTGATCTCTGATAACTGGGCATGGTTTATGGATAAAGAGACTTCGCTAAACAGTCGATAGCCTAATAATCCGGTTAGGAAAACAATAATTACAATGAGGTAATATCTCAAATAACCATTATGCAAAAGCCGCGTATATTTGAAAGCAAGGTGCGCTATTTTTTCAGTAATGATTTCCGTTAAATGCTGTGGCGAAAAAGATTCTGCCTTGATTAATTTCTCCTGATTGAGCGGTTGCCCTTTCCTCAAAAAATAAAATGTGAATCCTAATGCCAGGGTCAGCATGCTTAATAAAATAACGAAGTTAAATCCGTGCCACAATTTTAAAGAAATATCTATCGTTCCGCCATTTATGGATTTAGCTATCGCAGCGATTAAGTTTTTATCCATAGCCATGGGGAAAATACCGAAAATAACCGCTAAAATACCAAGTACCATTCCAGGCATCCATAATGATTTTGAAACTTTTTTAATTCTTTCGAATTTTTGAGGTATTTCGCCAAAAAATGGTTTGAGTCCCACCATTAAGCCGGCAATCAACAAACAGATATTACTTACAAAAGCAATGGTTGTCAGGATCCAAACTAAATTACCTGAGGCTCCAAGTGTTGCTTCATAAATTAAATCTTTACCGATAAAGCCAAAAGTCAAAGGCAATCCTGCACTCGAAAGTGCGGCCAGCAACCCACCAATTGCTACCGGTTTCATCACTTTCCTCAAGCCACTTAATTTTCTGATATCCCTAATCCCTGTTTTATAATCAATTACGCCTGCCGTTAAAAATAAGCCGGCTTTATAAAGTGCATGGACCAATATAAAAACAGAAGCTGCCAATAATGCTTTTTCAGATCCAATACCTAAAAGAAAAACCAACATCCCTAAAGATGCAATGGTGGAATATGCTAAAATAGACTTTAAATCGCTCCTGAATAATGCATGAAGGGCAGCGTATAACATCGTCACGGCACCGACGATCATCAAGGTATTGTTCCAATAAACATGTCCGCCCAAAACGGGGGTAAATCTTGCCAATAAATAAATACCGGCTTTTACCATCGTTGCAGAATGCAGGTATGCAGAAACCGGGGTGGGGGCTTTCATTGCATTCGGCAGCCAAAAATGAAAGGGGAATTGAGCGGATTTAGTAAATGCGCCTAAAAATAAAAAGCCCAATAGCAAGGGATAAAAGCCGTTGTTTTTGAATACTTCAGAAGAGGAAATCATGTCTTGGATGCTATAATTTCCACTGATATTCCCCAATAGAATAAAAGCAACCAAGAGGAAGAATCCTCCGCCACCGGTAATGGATAAAGACAATAATGCGCTTTTTCTTGCGCCCTCATCTTCATTATTGAAGCCTATCAGAAAAAAAGAGCTGATACTGGTCAATTCCCAAAATATAAACAGCATCAATACGTTGTCCGCCAGAACCAAGCCCAACATAGAGGCCATAAAAACAGACAAATACACAAAAAAACGATCGACATGGATATGATGTTTCAGGTAAGCTGCGGCGTATAAGAAAATCAAACTGCCAATTCCCGTAATCATCAAACCAAACAATAATCCCAAACCGTCCAATTGAAAATCAAGATTGATTCCCATGGAAGGAACCCAAGAATAATGGAAAAGTTGGGACTGACCAGCATTCACTAATGGAAGGAATGATAATAAATAAGTAAAAATGCCCAAGGGCAATAAACCAATAAGTGCAATAATGCGACCTTTAAAATATTTGCCTAAAAGAAGCAACGAAATCGCTATAAAAAAACCAGATAGGACGGCAAATAACATCAATGAACCAATTTAAAAACTTGAGTGTATATTAGGTAGGAAGCTTTCTCTGCAAATATACATTCTTAAGATTTAAAATAAACATTAATCCGCTAGGGATTTCAGCATGGTTGTGGCGGAACTCAAGTATATTAAAAATCAGTCACTTCGACAAGCTCAGTGACCGGTTTTTTTTACAGTATCGGAACATTATTCGGAAGGGTAGTGACTTACAACTTGCTAAACTCCCATTTCGGGTTTCCCTTTACCCCTGCTTTATTATAAAAATCCAAAAAGTGCATTTTATAATAAGTCTCATTTTGGGTTTTGATGATAAAATTCATTGAGGAGTTCACTAAATAAGTGGAGGCGTTAAAATCGAAATATTTCCAATCATAACCAATGATATCCCGTGCATCTGAAAAGGTCATTTGCTGGGCAAAAGAAATATCTATGGAATCAAAACTGACCATTGAATCTCTTTGGGCAGTAGTTTTATAAGTGTTCAATAATACACCGGTTACGAGATAAGGAGTAGGGATCTCAACTGAAAATTGCGTGAAGGAAAGGTCCCAATCCGCTTTTGGTGGTTCCACGGAAACTAATTTACCGCCATTTTCAAAGGATAAAAAACTATAGTTATAAGCTTCGTCTTTGGGTATGTGTAGGTTAGTGGTTGTGCCGTTGGGCAATAATTGAAAAGTTATTTCATAACCTGAAGCATCCACATTGTTTATTTGTAGTTTGGCAAAGCCAATGCTTCCGGCAATGGTGCTGCCCCGGTCTATGATAAATACGGGTTTTCCCTGTTCCCAATTGCCCATTGCGGTGGAATCCATGTTTCCGCTGGAAGCATCCAGCTTTTTGCCTTGCTCAAAACCGGAAGTATCTGTTACTGATTGGAAGTTGGACTGTTGGGTATTGTAGGCGTACATCATTTTCGAGCTGTTCAAAATGACATGAAACCCGTCTGCCGTAGCTTCAAATCCAATGTCCCAAATCGTTTTTAAATTCTTTTGAACGACGGTGTTCTTTTCGAAGCTGTAAAATAACTGGTAATCGTAATTTTCGCCCATGGAAGCTTCTGTTACCAATGCTTCGCCTTGTTCGTGCATGGGAACGGGCAATTCTTTGGTTTCGCAGGCGATGAGGCAAATACTTAAGATAAAAAGCAATATATTATTACGCATTAATTATAATTTAAATTGATATTGGTACTGAAAAAATAGGTGCGGCCCATGCTCAATGGCGATGAATAGCTATTGCCGGAATGAGCGCCGCTATTGACACTGCCAAGAATGTTGGTTACATTAAAAATGTTTTTACTGCCTACTGCAAGTTTGATTTTGCCATTCAAAAAGCTTTTTGAAACGGAGACATCTGCCATCTGGTAATCGCCCAATGTATTTTGCTGTACGGATTCATCCGCAGCTAAAACATAGCCAGGCGTTTTGCCTGAATATTTATAAAAAACAGCGAAGGACAATTGAGGCTGCCTCCATTCGTAAATCAAGCTGGAACGGATTTCGGGGGTAAAACTGAATTGATCTGCCCGGTCATCAGTTTCATGTAATTGATTGTATAAAGCGATATAGCTGCCGCCAATTGAAAAGCTTAAATGATTGGATTTTATTTCCGCATTGAGCGATGTGCCGTAAGTGATGTAATGCCCGATATTGGCATAAGAATAGGTGGCGGATGTCGGTGATACCTGTGCCAAGACCATCAGATTCTGTATTTTATTATAAAAATTGTTCCATTCCAGGGTAATGGACGATTTGTTTTTTATTTGTTGGTAAGCAATATTGAAAATGAAATTATGGGAGCTTTCCGCTTTTAAATTTTCATTTCCCTGAATGTCGTGATTGATGTCCACGAAATTAAAATACATTTCTTTCAATGAAGGCGCACGGAATCCTCTGGCATAAGAAGCGCGTAAAGTAAGATTTTCCGATGTCCTGTTTTCAGAAAGTGGAATGAAGTATTTCAGGTTTACTGATGGGATTAATGGTGCTTTATATTGGGTATTGTACACTGCACGCAATCCGGGTTTTATTGTAAAATTATTCAAAGGGACATATTCGGCGGTGCTAAAGATTGCATAATCGCCCATGTCTTTTTGATGGTCTTTGATTTGTAAACCCTTGGTTGTTTCGTAGTTTATATCATAACCTACTTCGTAATTTATCTTGCCATCAAGTGTGGAGCTGATACTTGCCCTTGACATGAATGTGCTGAACTGAGTTGTGTCCTGGTCGCCGAAGCCGGAAGTAAGTTGCTGATTTAAGGAGGTCAGGTCATTATAAAATGAATTTTTGATTCTTTTATAATAATTATAGCTGAAAAGAATATTGGTTTGGTATTTTTCATTCAATTTCCCATTGAGCCCTAAAGTATTGGAAGTCCTGAGTGTTTTGTATCTGTCATCCAAGGCTGATTCGCCATAAGGTGCCCTGGGCGTGCCCCGGTTCAGAATATTTTCATCAAATAATTCAGATGAAAAATACAAGTTCAGGTCTTTTATTTTCAAGCCATAAGACAAATATCCAAAAATCTGTTCTTTGGGTTTCCAAGCTTGGGTACGGCCGTTGTCTGCATACATTTCTTTCTTGTATAAAAACGGTTTGTCGCCTTCGTTCCAGCCATCAAAATAATTCCTGCCCAAGGAAAGTTGTAAAGTGTTGTTCTTTTTCTTGTAGCCTATTTTTCCTGAAATATTGTATTGCCCGTTACTTTCATAATAATTTTCATTGCTGATGTTGTAGGCATGATTTTGATTTTTTTTAGTGATGATATTGATCGTTCCTGCGAGGGCATCTGTCCCATAATTGACGGATAGGGGCCCTTCCACGATTTCTATCCTTTCCACATTATTCATGTTGATTTGCGAGAGGTCGATATTGCCGTTTAGCCTACCGATTAGGGGTACTCCATCCTTTAGGATTTTGACATTTTGACCCGAGATGCCTTGTATGCTCATGCCGCTTCCTAATATATTGTCCTGATTCATCCGGATGTTCAAAGAATTGCTGAGCACATCTTTTAAGTTTTGCGCTGCCATTTTTTGGATTTGTTCGCTATTGATGACTTTGATTACATGTACTGATTTAGAGGCACTTGAAGGTGCATATTGACCGGTAATCACCACATCCTGAATTATCTTGGAATCCGGTTTTAAATAATATATTTTATCTTTTTGATCAAAAATAGTATCCTTTAAGCCGAGAAAGCCCATTGCATTAATTTGGATACTTAGGGGGAAGGTTTTATTGGCTGTCGATAAATCTACTTTCCCATCTTGGTCGCTTAAGCTGATCTGAGCTTTAGTATCGCCTTCGCTTTTAATATAACAATGTGCTGCAATAAGTGTAGTGGAATCCTGTGCTGAATAAATCCTGACTGTTTGAGCGCCGGCTGACAAGCTGTTCAAACAGATTACTACTGTACAAAATACGGCGGTTTTCTTTAGAAAATCGAGGTTCATAAATTATTGGGGAATTAAATGCGCATTGCAAATTTCTTTTTTTACAATGCGCATTGACAGTACTGTTTTATTGATTTGTTCCTTCTACGAAAGCATCCAATACCTTTTGTATATCCCTGGTTGCCTGTTGCGTTTCATATGGTTGTGATGCCGCATATTGATCACTTAAATTGAACAATGCCATGAATAACAATTCATTGTTTACTTTGGTACTGATTTTTATATGATTTAATGCTTGCAATTTTTCATCCCAACATTTGCGCACATCATTCCAGAAGTTTTTATGATCTTCCCACCATTGAACGCCGCGCTCCGCGTCATAATCGCCGGCAAAGAAATTTTCCAATCCTTTTTCCATGCAGAGCAAAGTATCTTTTCCCTCTTTTCGGATGATTTTTTCATTATCCTGGTCCAATATCCAATCGCCATTTTCAAATATTTCGATGTGGCTGTGTCTTTTGATAATGTTGTAATCATTCCTGATTAAAATTTCCCTGCGTGGTAACGGTGCGTCCGTAGTGCTTTCCCAGAAATGACGGCCATCCACATGATTCCATGTTCCGTATCCTTCATAACGGGGACTATCATCTACCTGATATACTTTTTGGGTCCAGGTACCTTTGGCAATTTCAGGGTTTAATTCTATTTTTTTCCATTCATTTTCATTGGTGTATTGAAGCAATTCTCGGTTTTCATAAATCCAGTCCTGGCGCCAATGTTTGATGATCGTACCATTGCCGATATACAATAAATGTTGCAGGGAAATTTTATTTTCCGTTTCTTCCAATATAAAAATGTATTCTATTGCCTGTTCGAATTTGCGGTCGCCATATTGGTAATTTTTTTCGGGGGCAAAGGTTTCGGCAAATTGAAAAGTAACTTTATAGCAACCCGCCATTGATTTGATGAGTGCTTTTTCCATTTCTTTTTTATTTGCGGAAATAAGCCCATCCCGTATTGACAGGCTTTCCGTATCCATTGTTGACATAGCCAAGTTTTCCATTTTTTATTGTTTTGTTGATTAGCGGATGATAATTTTTTGAACTGTTTTGCTGCCTTCGATTTCCATATTCAGGAAATACATCCCTTTTGCCCAAGAGTCAGTGGAAATAGTTTTTGTGTTCATGCCCATTTGTGCATTTTCTGTGGATTGGAATTGGGTGCGGCCCATATTGTCGTAAACGGTAAAGTGTACATTCTGCGCGTTTCCTTTAAGTTGAAATGCAAGCGTTACGCTGCCATTGGTTACCGGGTTAGGATAAATTGCCAAAGAAGCGATTTTGTTATCCGCATTGCGAATGGATGTCGTGATCAGTTTTTCTTTGCTGAAAGAGAAGCTTCCATCTGCGCTGCCACCAAAACCTGTAAATATTACTTTCCAGATATTTTCGGATTTATCCTGAACGAAGAAAACTGTTGAATCGGCCATGTTGTAAACATTGTTGTTCATGTCAAAGGTTTTCCAGTCATATCCTATCGTGTTTTTTGCGCTGTCTAATGTATGGCTTTGGTAATCACTATAGTTTACTGCGTCCACCCCTTCTACTTTTGCAGTCAATACATCGACATTGTTCAATACGCCTGTCACTTTATATGCCATAACAGTGCCCGGACCTGTTGGAATAAAACTTGTGTATTGCCCGAACAATAAATCCCACTCATTGCTTGCAGGTTCCAAATTTTCAGCTTGGTTGGTTGTCAAATTGTAATAAGCAAAGTTTTTGTTTGGGAAATCAGCTTTGTCCAAGCTTACATTTTCTTCATTGGAGCCGTCCAAGTCAGCATATTTGAAATTATAAGTACCGTTTGCAAGTAATTCTTCGATGATGAGTTTTTTGTAATCACCGTTGGACAATTGGATAATGAAAATGGAATTCCCGGTTACATTATGGGTGTTCATGTCATATCCTCCCCAACCATAATCATAGCTGCCATTTGGAAAAGCATTGAATGCACCTTCTTCCCAATCCGTTTCAGAGTTATACGATTCTTCCCAAGTGCTGATTCCTGTAGTATCTACTGTGTTCCAATCCGTTATGGCTGCGGTAGGATGTTTCCATAAATGTGTGTTTGCACCATCGTTTACCATAATGGCAACGGAAAAGCTTTTGGCACTTAGTGCGATATCCCAGCTTGTTTTGTCAATGGTGGTTTTTTGTCCTGTTTCCAGGCTATACCAAACTTGTTGGGCATATTGCGGACCTGTAAGGACGGTGTCTGAAGCTGCATTTTGAGCGAATGTGTTTGCCGTTACGCCAAGGACAAGGGCAGAAAGAAAGATTTTTTTCATAAGAGGTGCTTTTTTGATTTAAATAATCAGTTTTAAAAAGTGATAATTTCCGAGTGCAAAACTATCAGAACAAAAACATGATTGATTTTAGAATAGGGAAAAAAACTTTCATTAAGCGGAATAAATGTACTTTGGGGTGCGGAGGTGTCTTAATGCAGTAGCATTATTTCACATTCATTGTAAATTTATATTTCTTTCCCCGATACAAATTTACTGCATCTTAGCCTATATCCAACTTTTGCGAAGTAGTCAAAGACAAAACGAATACATTTAATAAAACAGTCCATCTCTAAACAAAAGGCGGACGAGTGAGACAATAGCCACACTACTATTGCTATTGGAAAAGGGAACATCAGGGGAGACCCTTCTAAAAACCTCCTGTACCACACGGTACGTAGGGTGATGTAAAAGGACAGGTAGCCAAATAATGGCTACCTGTCTATTCGATTAATATTATTCAGGTTTATTTCAGTACCTCAAATTTCCTTACAATAAATCCTTGGTTTGATTTGATCCGTAGGGTATAAACCCCGGAGGCTAATGCAGAAGTGTTGATTTGGTATTTATTTGCGTTTTTAGTGCTCCCTTGGAAAACAACTTGCCCTAATATGTTTAATACCGTAACTTCTTCCATTCTTACATTGTTTTCGTGCTCAATTGTTATGTAATCTTTTGCAGGGTTGGGATATAGTTTTAATTGTGCATCTTTTAAATCCACATTTCCGATACCGACATTACTGCAATTTACCGTCGTATACAATGTGTCTGATCCGCAATCGTTTGTGATTATCAAGACAACATTATATGGCCCTGTAGGAATATAGGTATGTGTGGGTGAATTAATATCCGAATGAGTAGAGCCGTCTCCAAAATCCCAATCGTAAGAAATGACATCCTGCTCATTGGCAGCATTGAATGTGATGGTACATTCTGCATCTAAAGTTGTAGTTACAGTAATAGTGTCTGCCGATGGTAATGGTGCTATGGATACTTCTATTGTGTCTGACGTAGAGCAGGTTCCATCTATGACTGTAACAGAAAAAGTTCCTGAGGTACTGACATCCAATGTTTGGCTAGTAGATGTGTCACTCCAAAGAAATGTGAGTCCAGCGTTGTTAGCATCCAATGTTAGCGTCGTGCCAGCACAAATTGTCGTGTCATTCCCTAAATTCACGATTGGGTCAGTGCACGCGGTGATTATGTTGACTGTATAATCATGAACTTCGCCATACTCAAGGACTGTAGCCATGTTGCAAGGGTCAAAATCTGCCGCTGTAATCTCATCCCAATTTTCGTCAACATGATATCCAACCATTACGCGCATACGATGTGCACCTAATGCGGCATTTACCGGAATAACAACTGGGACTAATGAGCCTGTTGTAATACTTAAATATTGATTATAAGTTGCAACTCTTTCTGAGACTTCAAAGATTTGATTATCATTAAAATCAATCCAGATGGCACAAAAATCTCCATCATCCCCAAAGAATGGGTCAGAATCATAATAACCAGTAGTGATACTTGCATCATAAGTTGTTCCAGATAATAAATCTACGGTTGTAATTGCAGTCCTGTCGTCATATGCCCCTGTACTGCAACCTGTATTGATATTGGTAATATCGGTGCCGTTTTCACCTGTCAGGGTGAAACTATTGACCATGTCATCGTCATCACAGCCAGTAGGGAAATTCGGCACACAATATTGGGCATTTACCGCGTGGATTCCCATGAAGATTGCTAAGGAACTCAAAAGGAATTTGCGTTTGATGTGTTTCGTCTGATTGGAAAAGTTTGTGTTCATAATCTGTTTTTGCCTTTTCTTATTGGTTTTGGCCGAACCATTTAGATGAATATATATTCAAATATAAGGTAAGTGAACATAGATTTGTTATTTCGAGGGTTAAAAAAAATAAAATTTATTGTTTTTATAATGAACACAATAAGGATTAAGTTCGAGGAGTTTTTTGTTGTAATTTTTATAAGAACGCATCAAACGATGGGGACAACATGGTGGCGATGTTTGGGTTGAGGGGCACCGTATTTTTTTCAATTGGGAAATTGGATGGTATAAAAAAAACTCAATGTATTCCTTAAATAGGATTACATTGAGTTTTGGTCTTATGGGAACCTATTTTGAAATTTTTCACTTCATCGGATAGCCTTTATTTATCCAATCCACCTTTAAATTTTCTTCAATATTCAAAATCCTGAAATTGGTAAATCCCATCTTGTCCAAAACGGCATAAGCTGGTTTTATATTCGGACAGGTTTTCATGGCGCAACAACCGCAGTAAAAAACAATTTCTTTATCCTTCGGCTGTGTTTTCAAAAATTTCTTTAATTTTTTTAAATTACTTTTTTCTTCCACCGCACCAATATTTACGGCATTTTGAATGTCATCCACCGGGCCGATATTCAAAATTAAGATTTTGGCTGTGCTGTCAGTGGATAATTCTTGTGCTAACTCCTCGGGCTGAATAACTTGTGTGGCCGTCCAGGGGTTTTGATGCTTATTTTTTTGAAAAGAACTGCCCAAAAGGAAGATACCCAAGAGAAAAACCAGGAACGATAAACTTATATTTTTATACATCTTTAGGATTTTAAGGTTACAAAGTTACCATTCTACTTTTAACTTATGGGTTCATCTTTTGTTATAATAAAATGACTAAGGATGATTTATTTCCTTATTTTTGCTAATTGTGTAAATAGTCAAGAATGAAAAATACAACTGAAGGAACCTTATTGAGCAAAATTGATTCGCCGGCAGACTTGAAAAAGTTGGGTAAAATGCAATTGCAAACGGTATGTAATGAATTGCGTCAATTCATCATCGACAGTGTGAGCGTGAATGGCGGACATTTTGGGGCGAGCCTAGGGGTAGTGGAACTTACGGTTGCATTGCATTATGTGATGAATACGCCGTATGACCAGTTGGTTTGGGATGTGGGGCATCAAGCTTATAGTCATAAAATACTAACGGGCAGAAGGGATGTTTTTCATACCAACAGGAAATATAAAGGCATTAGTGGCTTTCCTAAAAGAGAAGAGAGCGAATATGATACTTTTGGGGTAGGGCATTCCTCTACTTCAATTTCTGCCGCTTTGGGTATGGCGATTGCTTCTAAATTAAAGGGGGAAATGAACCGTCAGCATATTGCGGTTATCGGTGATGGCGCTATGACGGCCGGGCTTCCTTTTGAAGCGATGAACCATGCAGGTGTGAGCAATACCAATATCCTGATTATTTTAAATGACAACAATATGAGCATCGACCCGAATGTGGGTGCTTTGAAAGAATATTTAACGGATATTACCACTTCCCCTACTTATAATAAATTGAAAGAGGATCTTTGGGGCTTTTTAGGAAAGTTGCCTTATTCAGACCTTCAAAGGGATATTGCATCTAAAGTGCAAAATGGGATTAAAGGCATTGTTTCAAAATCAAGTAATTTATTTGAAGCATTGGGCTTGCGGTATTTTGGTTCAATAGACGGGCACAATGTTTTGAAATTGGTGGAAACGCTAAAAGATTTAAGGGAAATTCCAGGGCCTAAGATCTTGCACATCAAAACTGTAAAAGGAAAAGGGTATCAACTTGCGGAAGAAGACCAAACTTTATGGCATGCACCAGGATTGTTTGATAAAATAACGGGGAAAATAAATAAAGTAAGGTATGATGTGCCACAAGCACCCAAATATCAAGATGTTTTCGGAAAAACAATTATAGAATTGGCAAAATCCAACCCGAAAATAATGGGGATTACGCCGGCCATGCCTTCGGGATGTTCTTTAAAATATATGATGGAAGAAATGCCGGACCGTGCCATGGATGTAGGCATTGCAGAACAGCATGCCGTGACTTTAAGTGCGGGATTGGCTACGCAGGGCATGAAGGTATTTTGCAATATCTATAGCTCGTTTATGCAAAGGGCTTACGATATGGTCATCCATGATGTTGCTATTCAAAATTTACCGGTAATCTTTTGTCTGGATCGCGGCGGATTGGTTGGCGAAGATGGCGCAACGCATCAGGGGGCATATGATCTGGCATTTATGCGCTGTATCCCCAATATGATTGTAAGTTCGCCGATGAACGAAAGTGAACTTCGGAATTTGATGTTTACGGCTCAGTTGGACGAAACAACAAATCCGTTTGTAATCCGCTACCCACGCGGACAAGGCGTAATGCCAATTTGGGAAACGCCATTTGAAAAAATTGAAATCGGTACTGGTCGTAAAATCAGGGAAGGCCATGATATTGCCATTTTGACCATTGGACATGTCGGTAATTTTGCAGTTGATGCCTGTAAGCAATTGGCTGAAGAAGGCATTGATGCCGCACATTATGACATGCGTTTTGTAAAGCCTTTGGATGAAAAGCTGATGCACGAAATCGGCCGCCAGTTTTCCAGGATAATTACTGTTGAAGACGGAACGATCGTCGGTGGCTTTGGTACTGCGGTTTTGGAATTTTTAAATAAGCATAATTATGCCACACATGTTGAAATCATGGGTATTCCAGATCATATTATTGAACATGGGAAAGTAAGTGAACAATATGCTGAATGTGGGTTTGATGTAAAGGGTATTGTGAAAACAACTAGATTAGTATTGGAAGGCAAATGGGAGCATACTGTGCTGATTTCCAAATAACTTTTGAAATAAAACGGAGTTTATAATTGAAATGGTCGTCAATATAAATGGCGACCATTTTTAATGAAAAGGTATTGTATATCGGATGGTCGCCCTTACCGGAATGTAAGGTTCATTGATTTACTATCAAAAGTACTCTTTTTAGTCACAAAGCCATAATGTAGGCAACTCTTTGATGGGCTTTGCATTCTTTGAATTAAACAATCCTTTCTTGTTCCCGCATCCAGCGTTCCGGAATTTCATCCCTGCTAGCAGCCAGATAATCGAGATAAGTGCAGGGAATAAAATTATGCTCCGGCGTCTGCATCCACCATCTATTGGTTTTTTTGCTCTTTAAAAACAATGTTTCAAATTCAGTTAGTTTGACATGGAATTCGAGGAACTCTGAACGACTTTCCAAAGAAGATTCATTTTTTCTGATTAAGAAACCATCCACAAAGTACCATAACATTTGAGCAATCAATTTTGCGCCTTGCCGATTGATGTCATCTTCGGGTCTATAACCATATATACCCAGTGAAGATAAGTTGGAACTCATGCCGGCATACCTGATTAACTGACAAAGTTCATCGCCAAAAAGGCCATTGGGTGAACCTTCTTTTAAAAAAGGTGCTTCGCCGCTTCGTAATACTTTCATGTCTACGCTCAATAAGTCGCAATGCCTTAAAACGGGTTCCATTTCCTCCAAATTCTCCCTGATTTTCCCTAACCTGAAACAATCAAAGCGCAACTTGTCCAGGGTTTCCAGCATATTCGGGTTTACGAAATAACTCTGGAATCCCAAATGGCTAAAGTGTCTGATAAAGTTGGGGTGTCCGGTCAGCATTTCCATTAAATAATTCTGGTCGTCGATGTTTTCCGTATCTTCTAAATCGATTAAACTGTCCAGGACAGCGGCATTGATTGTTTTTTCTTTCTTTTTAAAAACATCGTACTGCTGTAGGGTCAAATCTTGTGAGCCGCCTAAAATAACAGCTATTTTCCCGGCATTATAAATCTCCTGCAATACCATCCTTAATGAAGCTCTTGTATCCGAAATATGGGCGCCTTCCAATAAATTACCTAAATCCGCCACTTTTATGGAAGGGTGCCAATCGTACATTTTATACAGCTCTTCCCTGATGGCGTCAGGTGCATGTGACCAAGCTTGGTTAACACTGTTTCCTCTTTGTTCGCCACAGCCCAAAATAATGATGTCCGCATCTGCCCAATCACCCCTGAATTCCGTGAGGATTTCTATTTTTTTCCCAATTTGTAAATGATGTGCTGCTATATTATTAGGTAATTCCGCAAAGTGTTGTGAAGCAAAAAAACTATGTAAATCGTTCATTGATTATATTTAAAATGATATTTTTTTATAAAACGGTAAAGGTAAGCAAGCAAGAGAAACCAGAAAAGCAATTCCAGCTTTTATTTGTCACTAATTAGGACTTTCCCAGAAACAGAATTGTCATGCCAGTCATGTAATATAGGTTTCCTTTAATTTGTTTATCAAAGAACTCTTTTCTTAACCACAGAATCTTTTCGGTTTATGAAACCGAAGGTCAAAAGAGATTACTTGGACAGAAGGGATTCGCACTCTTTTCTTTCTGCCGTCATCTCGCCCGGAGCGATGGAAAGCTTTTGAACTTTGGGTATTCTTTGTGCTTCGGTAAATTTTAAAATTCGATATTCCCTTAAATGGCCTGTTCAATAAATACAGAGCCACATAAAAAAAGAAAGACGACATTAAATCATCTTTCTTTTTTAAGGAATTCACTTTTTCACTTTTTTAATTCAAAGCTTTCCATGAATTTAGTCGTAAAATCACCTTCCATAAATTTTTTGTCCTGCATGAGCTGCTGATGAAAAGGGATTGTTGTTTTAACCCCTTCAATCACATATTCGTTCAAGGCCCGTTCCATTGTGCAAATAGCTTCCTCACGGGTTTGTGCTATGGCGATTATTTTTGAAATCATAGAATCGTAATAGGGTGGGATCGTGTATCCGGCATAAATATGAGAATCTATGCGAACGCCATGTCCACCTGGAGTATGCAGTACCGTAATCGTTCCCGGGCTTGGCCTGAAGTCATTAAAAGGATCTTCGGCATTTATTCTGCATTCGATAGCATGCATTTTCGGTTCGTAATTTTTACCACTGATTGGTATCCCCGCTGCAATTTTTATTTGTTCCTTCACTAAGTCAAATGAAATCACTTCTTCCGTTACTCCGTGTTCTACCTGAATACGGGTATTCATTTCCATAAAGTAGAATTCGCGATTTTTGTCCACCAAAAATTCGATAGTGCCCACGCTTTCATAATTAATGGATTGTGCAGCTTTAATTGCCGCTTCGCCCATTCTTTTGCGTAAATCGGGTGTTATGAATGGCGAAGGTGATTCTTCAACTAATTTTTGATGACGGCGTTGAATAGAACAATCCCTTTCACTTAAATGACAAATGGTGCCGAATTGATCACCGGCAATCTGAATTTCTATATGACGGGGTTCTTCTACGAATTTCTCCATATAAACACCATCGTTTTTAAAAGAAGCCGCTGCTTCCGCTTTGGCATCATGATATGCTTTTTCGATTTCATTTTCATGCCACACTACGCGCATCCCTTTACCGCCGCCACCTGCGGTAGCTTTCAGGATTACGGGGAATCCCATTTTTACGGCTACTTTTTTGGCTTCTGCGGCGCTGGACAATAAACCTTCAGATCCCGGAATAACCGGTACGCCGGCTTTTATCATGGTTTCCTTGGCCGTAACTTTATCGCCCATCTGACGAATCATGGAAGGCGTGGGGCCAATGAACTTGATATTGTATTTTGCACAGATTTCTGAAAATTCAGCGTTTTCGGCCAAAAAGCCATAACCCGGATGAATGGCATCGGCATTTGTAATTTCCGCCGCAGCCATAATATTGGGGATATTCAAATAAGAATCCGCACTTTGTGCCTTACCAATACAAACAGCTTCATCCGCAAAACGGACATGCAGACTGTCTTTGTCCGCAGTAGAATAAACAGCCACGGTTTTTACACCCATTTCACGACATGTGCGGATGATACGAAGCGCAATCTCGCCCCGATTGGCAATTAAAATCTTTTTAAACATTTGTTTTTATTAGAGTATGAATGATTTGATGATACTTAAAGCCAGTTTATTTAGGTTCAACCAAGAATAAAGGCTGGTCATATTCCACCGGGCTTGCATCATCAATAAGTACTTTTACGATCCTTCCACTCACTTCACTTTCGATTTCATTAAATAGTTTCATGGCTTCCACGATGCAAATGACATCACCAACTTTGATTTCATCCCCTACACTTACAAAAGAAGGTTTGTCAGGCGATGAACTGCGGTAGAAAGTACCGATCATCGGCGATTTAACGGTAAATGTATTTGCAGGATTTTCGGTTCCCTGAGGAGCAGCTGCCGGGTTAAGGCTTGCTTGTGGCTCGCTTGCAGTAAATTGTTGCATAGGCGCTTGTTGCATCATTTGCGGCATTTGTTGCATCGTTACGAACTGTGGTTCGCTGCTTGCCTGCTTAATTGTAATTTCAAAATCACCTTCTTTGATAGAGACCTCGCTGATATTGGATTTATTCACTACTTTTAAAAGTTCTTGAATTTGCTTGAATTCCATAATGCTTATTTTTAATTATTCGTTTTAATTAATTCGTATTTGTTTTACTGGATTTTATCCTTTTACCCTTTCAATATATTCTCCTGTAACGGTATTGATTTTGATGACTTCGTCGGGGTTTACAAATAAAGGTACATTCACGATAGCGCCGGTTTCCATGGTTGCGGGTTTCAATACCCGGTTGGCAGTATCGCCTTTTATCCCTGGTTCTGCATAAGTTACTTTTAAATTTACGCTTGGTGGCAGTTCCACACCTAATGGCAATTCCGTTTCCGTATTGATCAACACAAAACATTCCTGACCGTCTTTATATAAATCCGGTCTTGAAATATTGGCTTCGGGGATTACGATTTGCTCAAAGGTGTCGTTGTCCATTAAATTAAAACCACTTTCATCTTTGTATAAAAATTGGAAAGTACGGCGTTCCACGCGCACGGGATAAAGCGTTTCACCTGAGTTCCAAGTATGTTCTATGGAGCGGTTGTTGTCCACGCCTTTTAGTTTTGCCCATAATTTAGCTGCGGAGCGGGCGGTTTTGTTTTGCCCAAATTCCACTACGCTGTATAGTCCGCCATCAAGTTTTAAAATTAAGCCATTACGAATGTCTGCTGTTGTTGCCATGCAAGTTTATTGATTTTATGAATAATTAAAGGATTAAAAAGGATGGAATATTGAACGGATTCTCCCCTCCTTTATACCTAGGAAAGTGCAAAAGTAAATATTTACTTCCTTATCTGAAATTTTGAATTTATTTATTTTCCAAAAATGCACTAAAGTAAGCAACATTTTTTATCTATTACGCTCCTTGGGATAAAAGATTTTATGGAATTTTGGGCAAAATTCATCATCTTGAAGTAAATTCAGGTTTCTTTTGAAAAAAACACAGGAACATATCACCGACGAAGAATTATTGCGCAGATATTTTTCGGATGCAGATCCCCAATGGTTGGGATTGGTACTGGAAAGATATACGGGATTGCTTTTTGGGGTGGCAATGAAATATTTGAAGGATGAGGATATGGCGAAAGATATTGTGCAAACGGTGTTTTTGAAAGCGCTTTCAGAAATACCAAAAAAGGAAATCAAGAATATAGGTGCCTGGCTATATCAGGTGGCGAAAAATGAATGCTTTAACCAGTTCCGGATGCAGAAATCAATGGTGGATGAGGAGGTTTTAGAACAAATCAAACAACCGGAAGAAGTCGCTTTCTCCAAATTATTGCTGGAAGATAAAAAATCTGCCGTTTTGCTGGAAGCATTGGAACAAATTAAAACGGAACAAAAAATAAGCATTTCCATGTTTTATTTTGAGAAAAAAAGCTACCAGCAAATTTCCGAATCGCTGAAAATAGATATCAAGCAGGTAAAAAGCAATATTCAAAACGGGAAACGGAATTTGAAAATCATATTAATGGAGTCCACACCCAATTTATTCAAAAAGGATGATCATGATTAGGCGCAAACGAAACAAGGGGAATCCTAATAATAAGCAGGAAAAGGAGCTCTTGAATTACATATCCGGCAAAATGTCCACTAAGGATCAACAGGAATTTGAAACTGAATTGGAAAAGAATGCCTTTTTGAATGATGCGGCAGAAGGCTTACAAACACTGGACGGAGAAAAAATACCTGATATCCTTGCCGAATTGAATGCCGGCTTAAGAAAGCAACTTAAACAAAAACGCCAACGGAAAACCTTATTCAGCAATCAAAAACTAATGATTTGGGTTTCCGTAATCGTGATTTTATTGTTCATTTTTGTCGTTTGGTGGTATATATCCATAATTTTAGCGAAGTAAAAGTTGGCGACCTGTTTGAGTAATTGTCCATAATTTATTTTACCTTAGCACCTTTAAAATCAAAAAAATAAGTATGAATTTCAAATCTTTGGCTGTTATGGCCGTGGGTACTTTCGTGTTTTTGGGAAATGTTTCTTTTGCGCAGGATAATCTTATCAATGCTTTAAAAGACAATAAAAACAAAGACAGCAAGCATCTTTTTAAGTTTAAAGATGTCATCAACATAGAAAATACCGAAATTAAAAACCAAGGTAAATCGGGTACTTGCTGGAGTTATGCCACCAATTCGTTTTTAGAATCGGAGATGGTGAAAGCGGGTAAGCAACCGGTGGATTTAGCTGAGATATTTACGGCAAGGAATACCTATGTCGAAAAAGGGAAGCAGTATGTAAAAATGCACGGTGCGGTGACTTTGGGTGATGGTGGCGAATGCCATGATGTAATCAATATGTACCGTAAATATGGCGCCATGCCGCAATCGGTTTATACGGGTTTGAATTACGGGACGGAGCTCAACGATTTTTCGGAAATGGGTGGAATGATGGAAGCGGTCTTGAAATCCGTTGTGAATACAAAAAAGGATCAGATTACACCCAACTGGCTAAAAGCATATACCGCCATAATTGACGCTTACCTGGGAACGCCGCCTGAAACCTTTAACTATGAAGGCAAAAAATATACGCCTAAAAGCTTTGCTGACGAAGTTGTCGGTTTAAATCCTAATGATTATATCGAGATTTCTTCATTTACGGAATACCCACTTTATAAAAAGTTCGTGCTTCCCGTTCCTGATAACTGGTCTTTCGACCAAGTTTATAATGTTGCTTTCAATGATATAACGGATGTTATCGATACTGCTTTATCCAAAGGCTATTCCGTGGCCTGGGCAACAGATGTGAGCGAAAAAAGTTTCAGCTGGAAAAATGGCGTGGCTTATGTTCCCGAAAAGAACTACAATGACATGACCGACGAAGAGAAAAAATCGATGTTTTTAGGACCTAAACCGGAAAAACAAATTACTGCTGAAATGCGTGAAGCTGCATTTAATAATTATCAAACTACGGATGATCACGGAATGCAAATAGTAGGTCTTGCAAAAGATATTAATGGGAAAGAATATTATATCATCAAAAATTCATGGGGAAAGAAAAACGATTACGAGGGTTACTTGTATGTGACTAAAAATTATGTCAGGTATAAAACCACTTCGTTTTTATTGAATAAACATGCTTTGTCTGATAAAATGAAGACGACATTGATGTAAGATTATAATATGAGTTTAATCTTTGTATGTATACTTGCCCAATAACTTAATCAAGGCGGGTTCGACAAAATTTCCAGAGGTTAGTGTTCCGTCAGCAATCAGGGGAACACTAACCTTTTATTCTTAACCACCAGTCGCAAAGACAACTTAAAATCTGGGCCACCAAGACCCAAAGATGTTCACTAAGATAAGAGACTCAAGGTGTTAGTAAACTTAATGGTTTAATACTATGAAATAATGTGTATAAAACTATTCGGTTACTGTAATTGCAACAATTTACGTGTTGAATGTTTCTGACAAGCCCTATGTAGGAAATAGCGGACACGTTATTATACATGGCCTATAGTGCGGTGTATTTTCACAGTATATTTGCTAATAGTCAATTTAAAAATATGTATAGATGTATTGAATGAAATGCCTCTATATGTTTAATTTAATTTATATCCCACCACAAATTAGTAGCGGCATTATCTGATCCATTTAATAAGGATTGCCCTTTTTGCAGCTCTGCGGCGTTGGTTTGTTTTTCAACAGTCGGGAAAGGTATTCTTTTGATTGTTGTGCCAACCGGCAAATCAGTGTTGTCAGATTGAATAACAGGGTAGAGGATAGGGAATCCGCTTCTTCTTACTTCTGCCCAAGCTTCAAAACCGTCAGGATAAAGCGCGAGCCATTTTTGTGTTCCGATTTGTTGTCTTTGCATGTTTAAATCTGGCGCCCATTTAATTGGTGTATTGCTGACTGCCGGCGATGGGATGGCACCTTCTATTGCAGCGGGTATTGCATCTGAGCTGATGTATGCGCTGATCTCAGCTGCATCATTGATGCCCCATTGGCGTAAGCTCATTTCTATTCCTTCCTCATAAAGCTGTTGGGCCGAGCCGTTCATATTCCAGCCATTCAATGCGCCTTCGGCCCTTAGGAAATATGCTTCAGCCGCAGCCATTATTTCCTGAGGCCGATTTGGATTTTCCAACCAGCCAGAACCCGTCCAGCTTACCCAGGCAGATCCTATTTGAGAATTGGCTGTAGGTAAGTTCTCCGGTTTATTGAGGTCGGTAGTGCTTTGTCCATTTCTTATCCCGGCGAATTCATTGATGCCGATAGCGGGTTGAAAATAGACTTTCATGCGGGGGTCGTTATATCCTTTTAGATAGGATAACATAGTGGCGCTCATGCTGAATTCATTCCATACTGCAATATGTGCCAATGGATTATAATCACTCCCCGCTAAAGTTTTTGCCATAGAAGCGTTGTCGGTATTGGCCATCATGACCCCGGCTGCAACTGCAGCTTCCGCCTCCTGTTGTGCACGCTGCGGATCCACTTTGGAGATCCTAAGTGCAAGTCTTAATCTTAATGTATTACTAAATGTGAGCCACTTCTGAATATTTCCGTCAAACAACATATCGTAACCCTGGAAAAAGCTTGCTTTGTCAGAATTCTTTAAAACAGTTGCGGCTTTGTCGAGACGTTTGAAAAAATCATCATAAATTTTATCCATTGGATCGTAGGCTACTGAGTTGCCTTCATCATTACCTAACTGAAAATAAGGAATTGGACCCCAATAATCGGTCATATGGTGAAAAGCATATACCCACCAAATACTTGCCATGGCGTAAGCTTCCGATTCAGGATCTGTATTTTTAAAAATAGCTAATAATTGGGGAACCATGCTTACATATTGATTCCGCCAATTGTTGTCCAACCAATCATATCGAATTGTATATCTGTCCGTTTGGAAGCCCGTCGATGTGGTTGAAAAGTATTGAGCATACAGATCGCCATATAGATTCTGGTAAGTCTGATAGCTTTGCGGGGATGCAACAGAAAGTGCTTTAGAAAATAAATAAGGTACTTCTTGCGGCCCTGCTTCAGGTATTTTTGCATTATTCTTGTTGATCTCATCGAAATTTTTGGTACATGAGCTATATAGGATCGTGAAGCAAGATAAAGCCAGTATTTTAAGCGTATTTTTCATATTATTTTGAGTACGTTGTTACATTAAATACTTTAGTATTAAAAGAATAGTTTGAAGTTAAGGCCGATACTTCTTGAAATGGGCGGAGTACCAGACTCAAGACCCTGAGAATTTCCGGCGCCTAAGCCTACTTCAGGATCGATTGGTATTTTCCTGTCCGGCATTCCTTTAATATCCAATATAGCATTGCCTCTGTATAGAAAAAACAGGTTGCTGCCAACAAGAGATACTCTTGCGGCATGCAATAATTTATTTTTCAGATTAAAGGTATAGCCCAACGCAATTTCCCGTACCCTGAAATTAGTTGCATCATAAGTGAAAAACTCGGTATATGCTGCACGACCTGATTGAGAAACGGTCGTCCAGAATGTTTCCGCATCTATTGCGGTAGTATTCCCACTGCCATCTTTATGTACTGCATCAAGGATTAATCCGCCATCGCGAAATGCTTCAGTATAAGATGCTAATCCATAATAACCCAAATAAGCGTCAGTTCCGGATACCACCATTCCACCTACCCGACCATCAATTAAAACAGACAGGCTAATGTTTTTATATTTAAATGTATTGGACCATCCAGCCATGAAATCAGGCAATACACTTCCCACTTTTTGATCTTGTTCGATTATTGGCAATCCCTTATCATCCACTAAATGTTGCCCACTTTCATTTTTAGCCCAGGTTTGTCCGTAAATATCACCATAAGATCCGCCTTCCCGAATACCGATAGTTGCCAGTCTTTCACTTCCTGAAAGCTTGGTTTCTTTAATCTCGGGCGAAAGTTCAATAATCTTATTCGTATTTTTTGAGAAGTTAATATTTGTGGTCCAACTAAAATCATTGATTTTTAAAGGCATCGCATAAATGGCAAATTCAATACCTTTATTTTCTACATTTCCCGCATTAATCCATTGGTTTGAGTAGCCGCTTGTTGGAGGTAATTGAATGCTGAAGAGTTGATTGATGCTATTTGTTTTATATACGGAAAGCGCAAGACTTATACGGTCATTGAAAAAGGACCAGTCCGTACCAAATTCCAATCCTGGCGATAGTTCCGGTTTAAGGTCAGGGATTGGCTTTGTTCCATCTCTGGAAATAAAGCCTTTTCCACCTCCGGGTGCATAAGTGTAGTATTGATCTGTGATATATGCAGATCCGCCGTTCCCCACTACCGTATATGCTCCCCTTACTTTCGCGAAAGATATCCAGGAGGGCAATTTAAATGCATCAGAAAGTATTGCTGTTAAGCCCACAGAAGGATAGGAGAAATTATAAGGGGCCGGTAAATAAGCTTGCCATTCTGTCCTGAATGTACCGTCTAAAAACAAATAGTTCTTAAAGCCTAATTGTGCCGTAGCAAAAAGAGCTTGAGTATTGCTTCTTCCGATGCTGCTTGATGTAGCAGGTGAAGACCCATATTGTAAATAAAATTTGTTTGGAATTGTTAGTCCGTTTGCAGTGCTGCTTGCGCCATTAGAATTTCCAACAGAAATGCTTGCACCAAGGTTATAATTGACGCTAAAGTCTTTAAGGAAGTCTTTATTGCCGGAGAGCAGCAGATCTGCATATTGCGATGCGCTCTGAGCATAAGACTCTATGTACTGACCTCCTGCCTGTGGCGCCAAAACAACAGTCTTGTCATAATAACTATTATTGCTTCTGTCTGTAAGCTGATCCATGCTATAGCGTGCCTGAATATTCAACCATTCTGCAAAATCATATTTCAAAGAACCTAAAATTGTAGCCCTTTTCCTGAATTCATTAACCGAAGTCCTGTGTGTAAACCATTCCGGATTCATATAGATCGATGGATTGGAAGTTGGCCATGGAGTAGGTACTGGTTGTCCATAGTCGTCAAAAGATTCAAAATTCCTACGCTCATCCTTGCTCATGTCTCTTGGCATAATATAAGCGTTCAGGAAGGTCCCTATTTCCCCTGTTTTGGGTTTATTCTTAATTTTTTGGTCCATGTAAGTTACTTTCACATCAGCCGTTAATTTATCCGCAATCTTTCCAGTTACTCGTGTGTTTAATGTGTTTCTGTTCAGTTCATTTCCATGAACGATGCCTTGTACATAATTATTGGTATAGGAAGCATAAGCTTGTACAGAACTGGAGCCACCAGAGAAATTAATGGAATTATTAATTGTTGCGGCATTTTGAAAAAAGCTGGCTACATTATCCGCATAAGTAGCAGCTGGAGCACCCCAACTAAAGCCAGAAGTTGGCGCGGTAATGCCGCCGTTTCCCCTGCCATATTTATTTTGATAGCGCATCAATAGATTAGGGGACTGATAATTTATACCGCCATTATAATTTATGGAAAGTGGTCCCTTAAAGCCTTTTTTTGTTGTGATAATTAAAGCGCCATTTTGACCTGCTCCTCCGTATAATGCAGCAGCAGCGCCACCTTTAAGGACATTGATGCTTTCTATATCATCGGCATTTATATTCATTGCGCCATCGGATCCGGCATAGCCACCATTTTCATCAGTAGGCTGCGACCCTGCAGGCCCTGCTGAAATCGGAACACCGTCTAATACAACTAATGGATTATTACTTCCGGTGATAGAGCGAGGTCCTCTCAGCATTATTTTTACTGCACTTCCGGCACCGCCGGCTGCGGGTGTTACCTCTAAGCCCGAAACTTTGCCATTTAAACCGGATAATACATTACCTGTGCCGTCTCTTACTTCGCTGATTTTACTACCTTCAATTGTCTGAACATCGTAGCTTAATCTTTTCTTTTCCCTCATGATACCCATAGCCGTTATAACAACTTCATCAAGTTTATTTTTTTGACTTGGTGCTAATGTTATTCGGAGGTCATTAATGCCTTTTTGTATGTTTATCTTTTTGCTGGTATAGCCCAAAGACATTACCATGAGCTGGTCATTTTCAAAATAAGGCAACATAAATTTGCCATCAATGTCTGTTTGTGTAATACTTTTATTATTGACCCAGCTCACTGTAGCTCCAATAACAGGAGAGACCCCGTCGATATCATATACCGTTCCATGGATCTGGTTCGAGATAGAATCGGAGGTGGAGCCTTCAACACTTCCAGCTTTTCTGTTATTTAATGTATCAGTTTCCGCATGGTTTACCGTGTCTGAGTGGTTATTTTCATTAGAAGGCGGAGTGAAAGAATCAGTGGTATCAACGCTTTTTGGCTTGATTAGAATTTCTGATACAGTGTCTATATCGTTTAAAGTATCTTCAGTAATGGGTGCAATTATTAGGGAATCCTGAGCACACAAAGAAAGAGAATAACATTGAATAAAGGCTGTTAATAATAAAAAGAAAAGATTTTTTTTCATCAATTGAAGTTATGTTGAGCATGCAATATTAAGTATAACAACGCCAATCATATGTGAAATATTTGACAATTAAGACAATGATAGGGTTTAATTATGACAATACCTTGAAGCACAGGTGTTTAAGCTTGGAAGTAAGGTCATGGGATAATGTGTTGGTAATTAGCTATTTTAATAACTATTTATTTCAGTATGAGCGCGAATTCGTATTTGAACTGTGATTTGACGGCGTTGTATTATGTTTAAAAATTGACCATTAAATTACCTTTAATAATTCACTTTTTGTCTGATTTTTCCGTCGTCGTTAATTGATTCATCATGAAAAAGAGTTATATTTTAAATTTATTTATAGGAATGTGTTTTTGAATACTCCTCTTTTACAATAAGTGCTTTAATTGCCTAATGAAGGGAGGTTGGAAGGATGTTTTATATAAAGGTTGGCTCCGTATATAGAAGTATTGATTTTGATTTACTCATCCCATAACCGCTTTCTTAAACATAGGAGCCACAAAGTTTTTATTCTGAATCAAGATGAAAGCCTAAATCCCATTTATCAGCATCTCAATTTTCTTTTCTCAGTTCAACCACAACCCATTCCTTTAAACTAACCGTAAAGGGTAAATTCCCGATTTTTACGATTGCTTTTTTGTCATTGATTTCGGTGACCCTTCCAATTTGATGGTTGATTGTATTCCTGACCAGATCGCCAATTACCGGTGTATTTCCTGTAAGCCTATAGCGTTTGTCGGCTTTTTTTGCTGCTGCCGCGTTATGTTGGATTTGTTTTTTGCGAAACAGGATTTGCTCTGCCGACTGGATGGCTTCCTGTTTGTTTTCGGCTTTTTTCCAATCCTGGATAATTTGCTTTAGTTTACGCTCGGTATCTTTTAGATAATCGAGTTCCTCTTTTTTTATTTGATTTTGCAATTTTAAAGTAGCAAAATGCTGCTTTAATTTTTCTTTATTGGTCAGATCTTCGTATTTCTGTTTTAATTGCTCGTTTTCGGAAATCAGTTTTTGTAGTTTGTTTTCCTGATTGTTAAGGCTGACAGATTGTTTTTCTGTCTGGTGCAGGATTTTATCTAACTTGAAATGGCCGCTATCCGTGATTTCGCGGGCGCGCTCAATGACTTTGGTGGACAAGCCACTTCTTTGGGCTATGGCAAAAGTATAGGAACTGCCAGGTTTGCCAATCACCAATTGATATAAGGGCAACAGGTTTTTTTCGTCAAATGACATGGCACCATTGAATATTCCCGGCACTTTCCCTGCCATGATTTTTAAGTTTAAATAATGGGTCGTGATAATTCCGAATGCGTTTTTTGCGGATAATTCTTCAACGATGGCTTCCGCAAATGCGCCGCCTAAATTTGGATCAGAACCACTTCCTAATTCGTCAATGAAGAACAAGGTTTTCCCGTTTGCGAAATCCAGGAAATATTTCATGTCCTGCAAATGTGCGCTATAGGTGCTCAGTTCATTTTCAATGGATTGCGTATCGCCAATATGCACCATAATTTGTTTGAAAGTGCCCATTTCGGATTTTGGGTCGGCGGGTATGAGCAAGCCTGATTGTAGCATTAATTGCAACAATCCGATCGTTTTCATGGATACCGTTTTCCCACCTGCATTTGGACCGCTGATCATGAGGATGCGGTTTTTTCTGTCCATCGTTACATTTAACGGAATGGTGTTTTTTTCACTGATTTTATTTTGCAGCAATAAAAGTGGATGATAGGCATTGATCAACTGTATGGAAGGATGCTGGTGCAACCGGGGCATGATGGCATCCATATCTTTTGCCAGCAAGGCTTTTGAGCGAATGAAATCAAAAATTCCGGACAATCGGTAATAGTTTTCTAAAACAGGTTGATGTACCGCTAAATCCTGGGTGGCCGCCACTAATATTTTTTGGATTTCTTTTCGTTCGGCAAATTCCAAAGAGAGGATTTCATTATTTAATTCAATCGTACTTTCGGGCTCAATAAATACTGTTTTTTGAGAATCGCTTGTGCCATGCAATATTCCTTTGACAATTCTTTTGTATTCCGCCAAAACCGCTAAAGTCCTCCTTCCGTTCAAAAAACCTTCGCCGGTATCTGCCAGGTAACCTAATTTGTTGTGTTTGCGTAATGCGCCTTCAAAGGTGCGGCGTAACTCATGACGGGTTTCCTCCAAGCTTGTCCTGATTTGCAATAGATGGTTGGAGGCGTCGTTCCGCATTTTTCCGGCATCATCTATTATTTCCGAAATCAGGCGGTTGATTTCCTTTTCATATTCCACTTTTTCAATTAAAAGGAAAAGGTTTGGAAAGAGCTCTTTCTTGCCTTTGAACCAGGAAAGGATATTCCTGAAATTCAATGCCAGACTTCGGAAAGATGCTAAATCTTCCGTTCTTAGGGCTGCGCCTTTTACCATTAAAAGTTTTAATTCCTTACTTAAGTCATTCGTGAAATCGTTGGGGAAATAATCGGCGGTGTCTAAAGTTATTTTATATTCATTCGTTTGATGAAGTGCTTTTTCAATCAATTCGACTTTAGAAAGAAAACGCATGGAATTGACTCTTTGTCTGGCATTTTCTGTCCTGCATTTTTTTAAAAGCAAGGATCTCACTTTGTCAAATTCCAACCTTTCCGTCGCATTTTCAGGATATAAGAGCAACATATTGATAAATACTTTCTTTTTTTAAGCGTAAAAAGCGACGCTTTTTAGGGCAGTCGCTTTTTAATATTTGAACTAGGGTTTCGTTTATATATTAACGGAATCATTTAGGTCGTTGTCCACTAAAATCCTTCCACAATGTTCGCAAACGATAATTTTTTTCCTTTGATGGATTTCTGCTTGGCGTTGAGGCGGGATGATATTGTAGCAACCACCGCAGGAATCACGAAGTACCGGAACTACCGCCAATCCGTTTCTGTAACTGCTGCGGATGCGTTCGTAAGCTTGCAATAACCTTTCTTCTACCTTTTCTTTTGCGTGGTCAGATTGTTTGGAAATTTCTTTTTCGTCCTTTTCTGTTTCTTTTACAATCTTACTTAATTCCAAAGCTTTTGCGCTTAGGATTTCTTTCTTATTGTCCAAAATCTCTTCCGCTTGTTGCAAGGTATATTGTGTTTCCTGCAATCTTACTTTAGCGTCTTTGATATGTTTGTCCGATAGCTTGATTTCCAATTCCTGGTTTTCAATTTCCTTTGTGATGGCTTCAAATTCCCGGCTGTTTTTTACATTGTCCTGTTGTTTTTCATACTTCTTGATTAATTCGGCAGCATCTTTTTTTGCTTCTTCCTTACTTTGGATGTATTCGTTGATGCTGGTAATTTCGCCGGTTACATTGTTTACCCTTTTTTGAAGTCCTTCCACTTCGTCTTCAAGATCATTCACCTCAATTGGCAATTCTCCTTTTAGCGTTTTTAGTTCATCATTTTTAGAATCAATTTTTTGAAGGGTCAAAACCGCTTTCAATTTATCTTCTATTGAGAAATCTTTTGCAACAGTAGCCATATATTAAAAATAATTTATCGGATTAGTTTTATGCTTGGTAAAAAGCGTTGCAAAATTACGGAATTTATTCTTTATTATTTCGGAAAAAATTTCTATGGTAAATTGTTCACTTTCGTAATGACCAATATCCGCAATTATAATCTTATTTTCGGCATCAAAAAATTCATGGTATTTGAAATCGCCCGTTATGAAAATATCTGCTTTTTGTCGGATGGCATGAGGTAAAAGGAAGCTGCCCGAACCGCCGCAAACAGCGACTTTTTGAATGGTTTTTTTGTGGATTTTCGTGTAACGGATACAATCGGTTTGCATATTTGTTTTTATGGTTTTCAGGAAATCCAAAGTGTCCGTCGGCATTTTTAAATCACCGATCATTCCTGCGCCGATTGTTTGGTTTTCGTTTTCCAGCTGAACAAAACCATAAGCTACTTCTTCATATGGGTGCACGCTAAACAATGTGGACAAGATTTTATTTTTTAAGAATTTGGGCAGTATAATTTCCAATTTCTTTTCTTTGACTTCTTCGCGCTTGCCTCCAGGATCACCGATATAAGGGTTTGTATTTTCTTTTGGTTTGAAAGTGCCATCGCCTTCCCAACTAAAACCGCATTCTGAATAATTCCCGATATTTCCCGCCCCGGCAAAGAATAAAGCATCCCTTACCTTTTCAAAATCCTGAATGGGAATATAAGTATGCAATTTAAACAAATTACCATGGGTAGGTTGTAGGATTTTTCGGTTAATTAAATTTAATTTATCTGCAATTTTGTTATTTACGCCCCCTAAAACATTGTCCATATTGGTATGTGCCGCATAAATGGCAATATTGTTTTGAATCGCTTTTAAAATCGTCCTTTCCACATAATTCTTCCCTGTTATGCTTTTCAAACCTTTGAATAACAATGGGTGATGAACGATTATGAAATTACATTCCAATGCAATTGCCTCTTCCACGATTTCTTCGGTACAATCAAGGGAAAGCAAAACTTTATTTGTTTGCCATTCCGGATTCCCGACTTGCAAACCGCAATTGTCATAGCTTTCCTGGTAATTTAATGGTGCGAAACGCTCAATTTCTTCAATTATATCCTTAATTTGCATATTCTTAATTTGATAAAACACCTTTTAATAAGTGCCGTTTTTTGATGAAGGTAAAGATAAAAGAAAATAGCGCTTTTGCGAAAATGGCCGCTTTAAATTTTAAAAATAAGGCGACTGCCATTACAATTGGTAAGACCATCCATTTATATAAAGTGAATAAATCGGATTTTCTAAAAGATAAAAAATGGTTGCGGCATGAGTTGGAACATGTATTGCAATTTGAGAAATATGGGTTTGTCCCATTTTTGCTTTTGTATGCATTTGAATTGATGAAACATGGATATTCGGATAATAAGTGGGAAGTAGCTGCCAGAAATTCAGAAAAAGACCTTGCTTTTCTTGATGAATTTGATGAAGGGCATTGGTTATGACAATGCATTTATGCCGATTTAAGTTCTGGATTTCCCTTCCTCATTTTATCAGCAAACAATAAAATCCAGGTTGTTATCACGAAAGGTGCGGTCAAAGTTATGATGCCCATTCTGTCCATTTCCAAATTCAGGAAAACAGATAATGCAATGGAAATCGTTGCGAAAATAAAGCCGGATATTTTTTTATTCCCCAACGCAATGGCACACAAAACTGCATTGTATCCCCAAATCCCAATGTTTATGGAAGTAATCGGTAACGAGATTGCCAATGCAAAAAAACAAGCTACAAGAGTTGCGTAAATCGTATAGGCCGCTGCAATCCGTGAATTAATTAAAATGCCAAGCAAGAATAATATTCCTGTTATGACATTTGCCTGGAACATAATCTGTCCTAATCCCGTCATTGTTGCGGAAATGAAATCAAAATTTTTAAATTCCAATGTTGTCGAAATAACAAATGGGCTCAAATCAGTGTATTTCAAGAATAGGATAATGACCCAAGTGGCGAGAATAAATGGTGCGGTGAATACCGGAATATGCTTTTTCATTTCATGCATTAAAATTGTGGAAAGCATGGAACCAATCAGGAGGGCAATTACTGAAATTATGGATAGAGGAAAGAAAGCCCAGACGGCAATGCCAACCAAGGTGCCATTAAATCCATATAAGCCATTTTTGATTTCTGCTTTTGGATATTTTAAAAAAAACGCACATATGGTGCCGATAAAAGTGCCTAATAATGCACCAATGCCCATTAAAAAAGAATTATAAAATATCCCCAGCAAAAATAAACAACCTGAAATGGCATTATTTTGGAACATGACTTGCCCCATGCCCCGAAATAAAGCCCTGAGAAATTCAAGTGTAGTTATTTTTTCGAGAGAAGATAGCTGCGCCATGCTGTATTGAATTAAGGGCTAAAATATCACATTTTCCATCAACTAAGAAAATTGATTTTAAGATTATAAATTTCACTCCAGAAATTAAGTTTCGAAGATTTTTTTTAGATTTTTAATTCGCATTTTTTACTTTGGTGTCAGCGATACTTTAGACGATAAGCTCAAAAGCCTTTTACAAATTACAACATTTCAACTTAACTTTGCGTAATGCAAGATTATCTCAAAGAATTAAACGAAAAGCAAAGGGAAGCAGTACTACATATTGATGGGCCGTTAATGATTGTGGCAGGTGCAGGAAGTGGAAAAACAAAGGTTTTGACAACAAGGATTGCGCATTTGATGCAAAACGGTGTTGATTCCTTTCGGATATTGGCATTGACTTTTACCAATAAAGCTGCTGCGGAAATGAAAGAAAGGATTGAGAAAATCTTGGGAAACAATGAAGCACGCAATCTTTTTATAGGCACCTTCCACTCTGTTTTTGCGCGTATTTTGAGAGGTGAGGCGCATCGGATTGGGTATCCTAATAATTTTACGATTTATGATAGTGATGATGCCAAGACTTTATTGAAATCCATTATCAAAGAAAATCAATTGGATGATAAAATTTACAAACCTCAATATGTTTACAGCCGTATTTCTGCTGCAAAAAATGCATTGATGTCGCCAAGGGAATATCTTCAGGATCAATTTGCACAACAAGAAGATGCGCGGAATAACCGGCCCTTAATCGGGAAATTATATGGGCAATATGCCGCACGCTGTTTTAAAAATGGCGCGATGGATTTTGATGATCTCTTGTATAAAATGCATGAACTTTTGGCAAAACATCCGGAGGCCTTGGCAAAATTCCAGCACCGTTTTCGTTATATCCTGATTGATGAGTATCAGGATACCAATATGGCGCAATATCAAATTATCAAATTATTAGGTGCCGTCCACGAAAATATTTGTGTTGTTGGTGATGATGCGCAGAGTATTTATTCTTTTAGGGGTGCCACGATTGAAAATATCCTGAAATTCCAAAAGGATTATCAAGGGACGAAAGTCGTGAAACTGGAACAGAATTACAGAAGTACGCAAACGATCCTGAATGCTGCCAACAAGGTAATCAGCATCAACAAAAATCAAATTCCGAAAAAGCTCTGGACTGAAAAAAGTGAAGGTGAACAATTAAAATTGGTGAGCACCCTTACGGACAACGATGAAGGTCGTTTTGTGGCAGATGCGATTGCAGAAAATAAATTGCGGAATCATTACCGAAATAGTGACTTTGCCATATTATACCGTACCAATGCGCAAAGCCGTTCTTTTGAAGAAAGCTTGCGCAAACATGGGATTGCCTATCGGATTTTTGGAGGATTGTCGTTTTATCAAAGAAAGGAAGTAAAAGATTTTATCGCTTATTTAAGGATTGTGGTCAACCCTCAGGATGAAGAAGCGCTGAAGAGAATCATTAATTATCCCGTTCGGGGAATCGGTAAGACAAGCCTGGACAGACTTACGCTTACTGCAAATGAATCAGGCAAGACTTTTTGGGATGTTTTACAGGACCCTCAAAGTGCAGGATTGAAAGGTGCTTCCGCCACTACCATTGAAAGTTTTGTCATCATGATCAAGAGCTTTCAAAGTATGTTGCAGAAGAAAAACGCTTATGAAGTTGCTTTTGAAATCGGTAAACAAACAGGCATCGTGAAATCTTTGCATATCGACAAATCGGTGGAAGGTATGGCGCGTTATGAAAATATACAGGAATTATTGAACTCCATTAAAGGTTATACCGAGACGCCTGATGAGGAGGGTGAATTGGCTGAAGACAAGAGTCTGGGCACTTATCTGCAACAAATCACTTTATTGACTGATGCGGATAAAAATGGGGAAGAAGACCAGGATGTGGTGAAATTAATGACGATTCACGCAGCCAAAGGATTAGAATTTCAATGTGTGTTCGCGGTTGGTTTGGAAGAAAATATTTTCCCCTCGGCAATGAGTTTATATGACCGCGAGAGCTTGGAAGAGGAACGGCGTTTGTTTTATGTGGTCATCACCCGGGCACGGGAAAGGTTGTGGATCAGCTTTTCAAAAAACCGTTATCGTTTTGGTTCGTTGGTGCAGAACGACCCTAGCCGCTTTATCGATGAAATCCCAACAGAGTATATGGACAAAGCCTTTGTTGGATTGGCAGGTGCTAGAAGCGGCGGTCATTCTTCTGACAATTATTCGAGGACGACTTTCCAAAGAAAAGAAACTATCACAAGTTCAGGTGGTTCTGGTTTAGAAGTAAAAAAAATATTGGAAGAAAAAAAGAAACAGTCCTTTAATCATGTCCCTTCCAATGATTTCCAGGCTTCGGATCCGGATTCCATTGAGGAGGGCATGAAAGTAGAACATCAGAAATTCGGTGTCGGAAAAATTGAAAAATTAGAGGGCGGGTCACATAACCGTATTGCAACCGTGGAGTTTGAAAATGCGGGATCAAAGAAAATCATGTTGTCTTTTGCAAAGTTGATGATTCTAAGTTGAGGTAACAGGTTTTAAAGTCTGAATGCTGTCATATTTCAGTATATAGGCATGTCTTATAAAACAATATGTTGTTTTGAAGATTAAAATAGTAATTTTAGGCGTTTTTTAAAATTAAAATATTACTTGTTATGGTAAAAGAAAATGTTGAAGTAAAATTAGAATCAAGGGCTGTGAGTTCCGGTATTAAATCAATGGTTGAGGATCTGAAAATTGTAGCTGTCATTGGAGCCGGTACGATGGGAAATGGCATTTGCCATGTTTTCGCTCAATTTGGTTTTAAGGTACACATGATCGATATTTCCCAAACTGCAATGGATAAAGCTTTGGAAAAAATCTCAAAAAACTACGATCGTCAAGTTGCAAAAAATCTTTTGACAGAAGAAGAAAAAGCAAAAGCATTGGCTCAAATCATGACCTATACGGACATGTCGGAAGCTGTTAAAGATGCGGATTTAGTGATTGAGGCCGCTTCTGAAAACATAGATTTAAAAGTCAAGATATTTCAGGACCTGGATCGCCTTTGTCCTCCAAAAACTATTTTGGCGACCAATACATCTTCCATTTCCATCACCAGGATTGCATCACATACCCAGCGTCCGGGAAAAGTAATCGGCATGCATTTCATGAATCCTGTTCCTGTTATGAAATTGGTAGAAATCATCAATGGTTATGCTACTGATAAAGAAGTTACCCAAACCGTTATTGATTTGAGCAAATCTTTAAATAAAGTACCATGTGTCGTAAATGATTATCCTGGATTCATTTCTAACCGTATTTTGATGCCTTTGATCAATGAAGCTATTTTATCGCTTCAAGAGGGCGTTGCAGGTGTGGAAGAAATTGATACGATCATGAAATTAGGCATGGCCCATCCAATGGGACCATTGCAATTGGCTGATTTCATTGGTTTGGATACTTGTTTGTCTATCATGAATGTATTGCATATGGGTTTTGGCAATCAAAAATATGCACCGGCAACTTTATTGGCCAATATGGTTCAGGCCGGATACCTTGGGGTAAAAAGCGGTGAAGGTTTTTATGTTTATACAGTAGGCAGTAAAGAATTAGTGGTAAGTCCAAGATTTGCGAATAAAAAATGGTCGCTTTAGTTTTTTAGTTTTGAAGAATAAAGTACCAGAATAAATCGCTTAAAATGCGTATAGTTTTTGTTTATAATGCAAAAGCTATACGCATTTTGCATTATTGTGGAGAAAATAGGAAATAGCCTGAATTTATACTGTTTTACAAATATAAGTAGTTTTATTTGCTTGTCAAGATATCTTAACTATTAAAATGTTTGTATTGTCTGTGTCTTCTTCTGTATGGGGATCACCATAAGAACAAAGTTTTAGTAAAGTTGCATTTGTTGTCCAAGCGTTATGGCACACGAATGGATTTGCTTCGCAGAGATAGTTCGTGCTCCAGCGAGTTGAGGAGGATGGACCATAAATATAATGCTATTGGTATTTTCTTTACGCATACCAAAGAAAAATAAACATAATTGCAACCAATGCAATCATAATTGTTAAATCAATATTCCCAAATTTATGTTTTCTTTTTGCATGCAGATAAAGGGCTTCCGATAATAAAAACAAGATTGTGGCAAATGCATAATAAATCAAAAGCATCGCAAAAAACCATCCCAAATCTGAACGATGAACAGGGTCGTCTTCAGGAAGAAACCGAGTATATAAACTCCATAAAATAAAAATGATGAAAGGCAAGAATGCAAAGCCAATTCTAATCAGGGCATGTTTCCGGGGAGTCATATGATAATGTGATTTTACTGATTTTAATAACCTCAATCCTGACTACCTCAACTTCACTCTTGGGTCCATCCAGACATACACCAGATCTGTCAGCATATTGACCACAACGAAAATAGTGGCGGTAATTAGCAAAACGCCCATTACGATTGGGAAATCAAATTTATCAAGGGAATCGACGGTCAGCTTCCCAATCCCTTTCCAGCTAAAAATGAATTCCACGAAGAAAGAGCCTGCCAGTAATTCTGCGAGCCAGCCTGAGATGGCAGTTATCACGGGATTCATGGCGTTGGGTAAAGCGTGCCGCCAAATCACTTTCCCTTTACTCAGACCTTTGGCGTAAGCGGTACGGATATAATCCTGGTTCAATACATCCAGCAATGCACTTCTGGTCAATTGGGTAATGATCGCCAAAGGGCGGATGCCTAAAGTCAATGCCGGTAAAATCAGGTTTTTCAATACTAAATGTTTTTCTCCTGAGAAGTCATATTCCCAAAGGCTGCCCACCATTTTTAAGCCTGTTACCGGACTTAAAACATAGCCAAATAAATAAGCGATAAGTAATCCAGCAAAAAATGACGGAGTTGAAATGCCCGCGACGCTACCCAAAACTGCTGAAGTATCCCAAAATGTGTTTTTCTTTAAAGCTGCCAATACGCCCAAAGCAATCCCGAAAACAGTTGCAAAAATGATAGCTGCAAAAGCAAGGATGATTGTTCCGGGCAAAGCCTCTGCCAAAATATCCCATACTAAACGCTTACTTTGATAGGAGCGGCCCATGTAAGGATTTTTAAGGACAAGATCCTTTGAAGATGTTAAATGAAGCAAGGTTTGAGCATGGTATTTTGTGCTTTCCTCTGCGGAATTTCCTTGTAGCGAAATAGGGGAGAGGTCATTCAAATACAATAAATAACGGAGACCCATCGGTTTGTCCAAATTAAGTTCCTTGCGCACATTTTCTATAGATGCCAAATCGCTCCTTTGACCCAAAGTAAGCCGTGCCGGATCATCCGGCAGGATGTTGAACAAAAAAAACACCAGACTTATCACACCCCAAAGGACAAATAAACCATAAAATATTTTTTTCAGGAAATAGCGGAGCGTCATTGTTTTGCGGTTTGGAAGACAAATTAAGTTTATTTTCTTTAAAACACAATGAAATTGGGTAACAATTAAAAATAAGAAAATCTTTGAGGATTTGGGAAATTAAAATTTGTTTTTTACCTTACCATCAATTTTAAAATAATGCTGACCAAACCACACATTTCCCCATCGTTTTCTTATATCCCTTTGGAAGAAACTTTAGAGATTATCCCCAAAAGGAAAAAGTTGTTTATTGGGATTCCCAAGGAAACTTCTTTTCAGGAAAACCGGGTTCCGCTCACGCCGGAATCCGTTTCGGTCTTGATTCAAAATGGGCATGAGGTAATGATTGAGCATAATGCAGGCGAGCATTCCTTTTATTTCGATACGGATTATAGCGAAGCCGGTGCGCGGATTGTTTATGACAAAAAGGAGTTGTTTACTGCACAGATGATTGTTAAATCGGCTCCTATTTCAAAAGAAGAAGTGGATATGCTGCAACCGAACCATGTGATTATTTCACCTGTTCACTTGCCTTTTTTAAAAGTTTCCATGATTGAGCAATTGATGAAAAAGAAAATCATTGCCATCACTTTTGATTCCATAAAAGACGATGCCGGAATTTACCCCATCGTCCGTTCCATGAGTGAGATAGCGGGAAGTTCGGCCATCCTGACCGCTGCCAAGTATTTGGGCAATATGCACAATGGGAAAGGCATTTTGCTGGGTGGTATTTCCGGTGTCCCCCCCGCAAAAGTGATTATTATCGGTGCCGGCGTAGTGGGCGAATTTGCTTCGCGCACGGCTTTGGGACTGGGTGCTTCGGTAAAGGTTTTCGATAATTCAATATACAGGTTAATGCGTTTGCAAAATAATATCGGCAGGCGCTTGTACACTTCTGTAATTGAACCCAAAGAATTGCAGGAAGACTTGAGGACAGCGGATGTGGCGGTTGGCGCATTAAAACCCGTCAATGGGATTACGCCGGTCGTGGTTACGGAAGAGATGGTCAGTTACATGAAATCAGGTTCGGTGATTATTGATGTGAGCATTGACCGTGGTGGTTGTTTTGAAACTTCGAGGGTCACTTCCCACGAGCATCCTATATATAAAAGATATGATGTGATCCATTACTGTGTGCCCAATATCGCTTCCGGTGTTTCACGAACCGCATCCAGGGCAATTAGTAATGTATTGATGCCCATAATATTGGATTGCTCTGATTCGGGCGGCATTGAGCACTTATTGCAAATGAAGCCGGGGATCAGGAACGGCGTTTACTTATACAAAGGTTGCGTAACCAACGCACCTATTGCAAAACGGTTTAATTTAAATTATACCAATCTAGATTTGTTAATGGCTAACCCGCTGTGATCCCACACTATTTTATTTTATGGCAAGAACCAACAAAACGATTGCAGGCTATCATTTATTGATGATTTTATCCGCGGTTGATTATCGATTCAATGTTCTGGAAGATAAAGTCATACGGAGGTTTCTTTATGAAGAGTTCCCCTTTCATGTGAATCTGGATAAGGAAATGGAAAAAATCAGCAATTTGCTTCCCGAAGAATGGGAAAGTCATTTCCTGAAATACATGGATGATTTTTATGATGATGCCACGGAAAACGAACGGCGGCATTTCATTCAATTCGCAATCGATCTGACAAAGGCCGACAAGGTGATAACGCCTGAAGAAAATAAATTCCTTAATCTATTGTTTGACAATTGGGAGCATGATTTTTTTTAATTCTGATTTTGGATGATTAAGGTGGGAAATCCCAAAATGCCAAGCTCGTCCATTTATCCTAATTTTGCATTGTGAAAACAATAAAAAAAATATTTAAAGTATTTGCATGGTCGCTCGGCGTTTTACTCCTGGTTTTATTGATATTCGGGTTTTATGTCTGGAAAGTTTCAGATGCTAAACCACCTGTAATAGAAGATGCGGCTGCATTGAACCTAAAAAGGACACAATTGGATTCCAATACTTTTGTAATTGGTGATAATTGGATCCGGAAAAATAAATATGGGTTGTATGAAATGTTCGTTTCGGGAAAGCCATTTGAACGCGGTGTCATCAATGGTAAATTATCAAAAGAATTACTGATAAAACAAGAAGTCGCATTTACGGATCAGATAAAAAGCATTGTGCCTTCCCCTTTTTACCTCAAATTCCTAAGGTATGTGATTGGTTTCATGAACAGGGATTTGTCAGAAAGTGTTACTACCGAATATAAAGACGAGATCTATGGGATTTCTGAATCTGCATCCGATAAGTTTGATTGGATCGGAAGTAATTATGCCCGCCAGTTGAATTATCATGCAGCCCATGATATTGGCCATGCACTTCAAAATTTAATGTTGGTGGGCTGCACTTCATTTGGTGCCTGGGACGGCAAAACGGAAAATGGAGCTTTGATTTTAGGTCGTAATTTCGACTTTTGGGTAGGTGATGAGTTTGCGGTAAATAAAATTGTCGAATTTGTAAAGCCCGATCAAGGGCATAATTTTGCTTTTGTAACTTGGGGTGGATTTATCGGTGTGGTATCTGGTATGAACGAAAAAGGGCTTACCGTTACTATAAATGCCGCAAAGTCTTCCATACCAACGGATGCCGCCACACCGGTTTCCCTGGTTGCAAGGGAAATTCTACAGTATGCGGCTAATATTAAAGACGCCATTGCAATTGCGCATAAACGGAAAATGTTTGTGAGCGAAAGCTTTTTGATTGGCTCTGCCGTTGATCATAAATCGATAATTATCGAAAAAACGCCCGATACCCTGGCCATCTATGACCCCAATTCCAACGAAATAGTTTGTGCCAACCATTATCAATCCGATCTTTTGGGAAAACAGAAATTGAACCAGGAGCAAATGCAAAACAGCGCTTCCGTTTATCGGTATAAACGGACACAAGAACTGATGGGTCAAAATTTTCCTTTAACGCCACAAAAAGTCGCCAATATTTTAAGGGACATTAAAGGCCTAAAGGGGGAAAATATTGGTATTGGAAACGAAAAGGCATTAAACCAGATGATTGCGCATCATTCCGTAATTTTTATGCCGGACAGTCTGCGTATTTGGGTAAGCACTTCGCCCTGGCAACTAGGCGAATTTGTCTGTTATGATTTAAGGAAAATTTTTTCCATGAATGGATTAAAACAAGATGAAGAGCTTGCCGATGAAGCGCATAACATAGCACCTGATTCTTTCCTGCAAACCAAAACTTTTCATGATTTTATGGCATTCCGGAAGGAAAAGGCATTGATTGCAAAAGGTCAAGTCAATAAGCTGGATATTTCCGGATTCATCAATGAAAATCCTGCGTACTATGACACTTACCGAATTGTAGGCGATTATCTCTTCTCGAAAAATGACAAAAAGAAAGCCATAGCATATTACGAAATGGCACTGAGGAAGGAAGTCCCAACCAATGAAGAAAAGAACGCGATCAGGGCAAAAATCAAGAAAGCTAAAAAATAATAGTTATTGGTGGGTGCCTAAACGACAAGCAGGGGCTTTTATTAAACTAAAGTTATTTTTCCAAAAAGCCACTTGTAGCATACAAATTATTTAACTTTGCAGCCATGATGTCCAATGAATTTAATAAAGAATTTCCAATAGCCATTGGCTGCGACCATGCAGGGTTTCAATACAAAGAAAAAATCAAACAAATGTTGACTCAGAAAGGTTGGCAATTTGTTGATAAGGGGACTTATTCTGAAGATTCCACAGATTATCCGGATTATGCGCATCCTGTTGCGGAAATGGTCGAAAGCGGCAAAGGTGCTTCCGGGATTTTGATTTGTGGAAGCGGGAATGGTGTTTGCATGACAGCAAACAAACACAAAAATATCCGTGCCGCACTTTGCTGGAACGAAGAATTGGCGGTTTTGGCGCGCCAACACAATAATGCCAATGTCATTTGCATACCTTCCCGTTTTGTTTCCTTGGATTTGGCTGAAAAAATGGTGCAATTATTTTTGAAAACTAATTTTGATGGTGGCCGTCATGAACGCCGTGTAGAAAAGATTTAAGCTGGGTTATCCTTCAGTTCATTATTCCAAACCTAAGTTCCATTGAGTATCGTAGATAAATTTTTAGAGAAACGGGGCGCTTCCAATCCGGAAGCTACCATGAATGTAATGGATCATATCGAGGCTTTGCGCTGGCATATCGTCCGGTCTTTGGTGGCTATTATCATATGCGCCATTTTTGTCTTTTGGAATATTGATTTTATTTTTGATAAGATCATTCTAGGTCCAGCTAATGCCGATTTCATTTCCTATCAATGGTTGTGCAGTTTTGGCAAACTGATCCATGTTGATGCTTTATGTATGGATTCCGTGAATATGTCTTTCCAGAATACGGAACTTTCAGGACAGTTCATGATGAGCTTTTCGGTTTCGTTCATGTTGGGTTTTATTTTGGCCTTTCCCTATGTTTTTTGGGAATTATGGCGTTTTATAAGACCGGCATTAAAACAAACTGAATTGAAGTATGCCAAAGGGATCGTGCTGTGGTCAAGCTTGCTGTTTTTCCTTGGTGTTGCATTTGCTTATTTTTTGATTGCGCCTTTTACCATCAACTTTTTCGCTAATTACCAATTAAGCCCGCAGTTCAAAAATATCATCACGATTGATAATTATTACGATACCATGAGCGGTTTGATCCTTGGCTTGGGCGTCGTTTTTGAACTGCCGATTTTGGTTTATTTCCTGTCCCGGATCGGTGTTTTGACGCCTGCCTTTATGCGGGACAAACGCCGTTTTGCAATCGTAATCATCATGGTTGTTTCCGCAGTGATTACCCCGCCGGATTGGTTTAGTATTTTTCTCGTGGCCGTGCCTTTAGTTATCTTATATGAAGCCAGCATTATTGTGAGCTCCAAAATCCTAAAGGAGAAAAAGAAAAAAGAAGAAGATGAAACTTTGGATTGGTAAGGCCGATCTTAATTAAATTTCTTTATCTTGTTGCCTACATTTTCCCTGATAATTATATCTTTGGGCTTCAATCTGGTATTTTTTATTTTATGAAGAAAAAAATTGCATTAATTGCCGGTGGTTATTCGGATGAATATATCATTTCCCTGCGCTCGGTTCAAACTATCGAAAAGAACCTGGATGGCGAGATATATGATTTATACAAAATTATCATCAACAGGGAAGACTGGTATCATGAAACCGCTGACGGCAGCCAGATCCAGGTTGATAAAAATGATTTTTCGTTAAGCCTCAATGGTTCAAAGATACATCTCGATGCCGCTTTTATTGCCATTCATGGAACACCGGGCGAAGATGGCAAACTTCAAGGCTATCTGGAAATGATTGGCATTCCGTTTACGACCTGTAATTCCATCGTTTCAGCTTTGACCTTCAATAAGAATTTCTGTAATAAAGTGGTACAAGGTTATGGTGATGTGAATATTTCCAAATCGGTGGTATTATACAAACATACGCCGTTCTCCCTTGGGTCCGTTTTGGAACATATTAAATTGCCCGTTTTTGTGAAACCCAACGAAAGTGGCTCCAGTTTGGGCATCAGCAAAGTGACCGCTGCCGAGCAGTTGTTGCCGGCAATTGACAAGGCATTTAAAGAAGACAACCAGGTTTTGATCGAAGAATTTATTGAGGGCCGGGAATTGACCATCGGTGTTTATAAAATAAAAGGTGAAATTCACTGTTTGCCACCCACGGAAATTATCAGCAAAAACGAGTTTTTTGATTATGAAGCTAAATATACAACGGGGGTAACGGACGAAGTAACGCCGGCACATATTTCGGAAGATATATTGGAACAATTGAATAGAAAAGCCAAATTGGTTTTTCAAAATCTGGATTGCCGCGGTATGGTGCGCATCGATTTTATTTTGGAAAAAAGCAGCAATTTATTATACTTTTTGGAAGTGAATACCATGCCGGGACAAAGTGAAAACAGTCTTATCCCACAACAAGTCAAGGCTGCAGGGATGGATTTGAAAACTTTTTATGGAAGTATGCTTGCCGAGATACTGTAAGCCGATTTTTGATTCAATTAACAATATAACATGTCAAGACCTTTCAAGAAAACTTTTTTATTTAATTTAATCCTTATCGGAATCATCTGTATTGCGATTTATTGGATATTTTTTGCTTCTTTGGGCTGGATTACAGGGCATGGTAAAGAATTACAGGTACCGGATTTTACGGGGCAAACCGCGGCGCAGGCGATGGGCAGATTGGAAAGTATGGGCTTTAAAATTGATATCGATTCCACTTATGACCCCACAAAAAAAGCTAGCGAAGTCCTGGATCAACAGCCCAATGCCGGTTCAAAAGTAAAAAGCGGAAGGACTATTTTCTTGACTATCAATAAAATGAGTGCGCCAACAATTGAGATGCCTAACTTAGTGAACTTATCGTTCAGAAGTGCGGAAATGTTGTTGAAAAACAATAAACTTATGCTTGGCGATACTTCCTTTGTGCCGGATTTGGCGAATGGGGCAGTATTGAGCCAGCTCTTTGGGGGAAAAGAAATAAAGCCGGGAACTGCCCTGCCACAAGGTAGCCGTATTGATTTAGTAATTGGTGACGGGTTGGGCAGCAAGTTGTTTTCGGTTCCCGATATCGTAGGTCTGAGTTATCCCGAGGCCATTGCCATGCTGAATGCCAGCAATCTTAATTTTACCGTTGTTTTTGATGGTGTCATTACGGATACGATGACCGCTGTCGTGTATGTACAGGCGCCTGAAGCTTTAAATGCTTTATCCGAAAATAACCAGATTTCTGAAGGTGATGTGGTTGATTTCAGGGTGAAACAAGATGGGGAATAGGTGTATTTAAAAATCTTGTACTCGCTCAGGAAGTTTTATGTAATAATATTTGTAACTTATGTTTTATTTGCTATTTAGTAATATTGGCTAAAGATTAACTTCTTTATTCCGAAATTTTATTTATAAGTTTTTTTGGCGGATAAATAATTCCGCCGTACCTTTGCCATCCTTTATAGGGAAAATAAATGTGCGCGCAAATATATTTGGATTCAACTATTATAAAAATTTCTTGCTAAACCTGTCTTGAAAAGAGCTTTTCTCTTTTGAGGCGGGAATTTTTTGTTTATATATCAATACAAAAGTAAGGTAAAAAAACTATGTCTAATATCACAAAAATCAACCAGAACGGCCGGGTAAATTTTGCCAAAATCCATGACATGGCAAATGTCCCCGATCTTCTTGGCATTCAGCTACAGTCGTTTAAAGACTTTTTCCAACTGGAGACAACTCCGGATAAAAGGGATAATGAAGGACTGTTCCGGGTGTTTCAGGAAAATTTTCCAATTACAGACACACGGAACATTTTCGTGTTGGAATTCTTAGATTATTTCGTGGATCCGCCACGCTATACAATCGAAGAGTGTATGGAACGCGGATTGACTTATTCTGTTCCCTTAAAAGCAAAATTGCGTTTAAGCTGTAATGACGAAGAGCATGAGGACTTTGAAACCATCGTTCAGGATGTATTCCTGGGGAATATTCCTTACATGACTCCCCAAGGTACTTTCGTGGTAAACGGCGCTGAACGCGTTATCGTTTCCCAATTACACCGTTCACCCGGTGTTTTTTTCGGACAAAGTACGCACCCGAACGGAACTAAAATCTATTCTGCCCGTGTAATTCCTTTTAAAGGCGCATGGATGGAGTTTGCAACCGATATCAATAACGTAATGTATGCTTATATCGACCGTAAAAAGAAGTTTCCGGTTACTACATTATTGCGTTCCATCGGATTTGAAACTGATAAGGACATTCTTGAACTTTTCGGGATCGCCGATGAAGTAAAAGCCGATAAAAAAAGTTTGGAAGCCAATATCGGCCGCCGTTTGGCTGCACGCGTTTTGCGCAGTTGGACAGAAGACTTCAATGATGAAGATACGGGTGAGGTTGTTTCCATAGAAAGGAATGAGGTCGTTCTTGAAAGGGATAAAATCCTGGATGAAGATCATATCGACCTTATTGCCGACATGGGCATTGATACCATCCTGATTCAAAAAGAAGAATTGGCCGGTGATTATTCCATCATTTACAATACTTTAAATAAAGATACTTCCAATTCCGAATTGGAAGCGGTACAACATATCTATCGCCAATTGCGTGGTAGTGATGCCCCTGATGATGAAACCGCCCGTGGTATCATCGAAAAATTGTTCTTCAGTGATAAAAGATATGATTTAGGGGAAGTAGGCCGTTATAAAATCAACCGTAAATTAGAACTTGACCTTGAAAATCAAAAAAGGGTTTTAAGTAAGGAAGATATTATTGCGATCATTAAATACTTGGTTCGTTTATCCAATGGTAAAGCGGAAATCGATGATATTGATCACTTGAGCAACCGTCGTGTGCGCACAGTTGGTGAACAATTGTATGCCCAATTCGGTGTGGGTCTTAGTCGTATGGCAAGGACAATCCGCGAAAGGATGAATGTAAGGGACAATGAAGTATTTACGCCGATTGATTTGATTAATGCAAGGACTTTAAGTTCCGTTATCAACTCTTTCTTTGGTACTTCCCAGTTATCCCAATTCCTGGATCAAACCAATCCGCTTTCTGAAATTACGCACAAACGCCGTATTTCCGCGCTCGGACCAGGCGGTTTGAGCAGGGAACGAGCAGGGTTTGAGGTGCGAGATGTGCACTATTCTCACTACGGCCGTTTATGTACGATTGAAACTCCGGAAGGTCCTAACATTGGTTTGATTTCCACACTTTGCGTTCACGCTAAAATCAACGACATGGGCTTTATTGAAACCCCATACCGTAAAGTAAAGAACGGGAAAGTGGATTTAAAACACGAATTTTATTTAAGTGCTGAAGAAGAAGACGACAAAAGGATTGCCCAGGCAAATGCGCCAATCAATGATAACGGCGACTTTTTGGAAGAAAAAATAAAATCCCGTGAAACTGGTGATTTCCCAATATTAGAACCAAGTGAAGTAGAATTTATGGATGTGGCGCCTAACCAGATTGTTGGTTTGTCGGCTTCCATCATTCCGTTCCTTGAACATGATGATGCCAACCGTGCCCTGATGGGTTCTAACATGCAAAGGCAGGCGGTTCCATTGATCTTGCCTCAAGCTCCGATTGTAGGGACGGGTTATGAAGGAAAAGCAGCACGCGATTCCCGTACACAGGTTCATGCAGAAGGAAATGGTGTTATTGAATATGTAGATTCTAATGAAATCCATGTCCGTTACGACCGTTCTGAAAAACAAAGACTGGTTTCTTTTGAAGACGATTTGAAAGTATACCAATTGATTAAATACAGGAAAACCAACCAAAGTACCAATATCAATTTGCGCCCGGCAGTTAGAAAAGGCCAAAAGGTGAAAACCGGTGATTTCTTGACGGAAGGCTATGCTACGCAAAACGGTGAATTGGCTTTAGGACGAAATGTAAAAGTAGCGTTCATGCCTTGGAAAGGTTATAACTTTGAGGATGCGATCGTAATCAATGAAAAAGTGGTCCGTGAAGATTTATTCACTTCTATCCACATTGACCAATACGAATTGCAAGTAAGGGATACTAAATTAGGCGAAGAAGAATTAACTGCCGATATTCCAAATATCTCAGAAGAAGCAACGAAAGATTTAGATGAAAACGGTATTATCCGGATTGGTGCCCTAGTAAAAGAAGGGGATATCTTAATCGGGAAAATTACACCAAAAGGTGAAAGTGACCCTACTCCGGAAGAAAAATTGCTGCGTGCAATCTTCGGTGACAAAGCCGGCGATGCAAAAGATGCTTCCTTAAAAGCTTCTCCATCCGTGGAAGGGGTAATCGTAGGGAAACAATTGTTCCAAAGGGCGAAAAAAGATAAGAGCGGAAAAGTAAAAGAAAAAGCGGAAATTGAAAAAATGGACAAAGTCCATAAACAAAACGCTGAAAACATCAAAGCTGTTTTATTGGAAAAACTTTTGGTGCTTTTACAAAATAAAACTTCCCAGGGCGTTACCAATACTTATGGTGAACCGGTGATCAGTAAGGATGCCAAATTCTCTAACAGAGTATTGAGTTCCGTAGACTACCAAAGCGTAAATCCATTGGGTTGGACAGGCGACGAGGAAACGGATCATTTGGTGAACCAATTATTGCACAATTACAATATTAAATACAACGAGGAATTAGGTCGTTATAAAAGGGAAAAATTCAATCTTTCCATCGGTGATGAATTACCGACTGGCGTATTGAAATTAGCGAAAGTTTACCTTGCGGTTAAGCGTAAATTGAAAGTGGGTGATAAAATGGCGGGTCGCCATGGTAACAAAGGTATCGTTGCCAAAATTGTCCGGGCGGAAGACATGCCGTTCCTGGAAGATGGAACACCGGTTGATATTGTCTTGAACCCACTTGGTGTACCTTCCCGTATGAACCTTGGTCAGATTTATGAGACCGTATTAGGATGGGCAGGTGAGAAGTTAGGTATGAAATTCGCAACGCCGATTTTTGATGGTGCGTCGCCTCAGGAAATTGCCGATTTGATTGATGAAGCAGGTTTGCCTTCCTTCGGACATACTTACCTTTATGATGGTGAAACTGGCGATCGTTTTGATCAGAAAGCCACCGTTGGTATGATTTACATGATTAAATTGCACCACATGGTAGATGATAAGATGCACGCCCGTTCAATCGGACCATACAGTTTGATTACACAACAGCCATTGGGTGGTAAAGCACAATTCGGTGGTCAGCGTTTTGGTGAAATGGAGGTTTGGGCTTTGGAAGCATATGGAGCCGCTAACATTTTACAGGAAATGCTAACCGTGAAATCGGATGACATTATTGGAAGAGCCAAGACTTACGAGTCCATCGTAAAAGGAGATAATATACCTAAAGCCGGGGTTCCGGAATCATTCAATGTATTGATTCATGAATTAAGGGGATTAGGTTTGGAATTGACTTTCGACTAAAAACAACAAATTGGGAATCATCTTAAAGTTTTAAGATGATTCCCCCAATAAAAAATTATTTAGAGTTTTGGGCAATATCGCATTGCTTTCAACTTAAAATCAACAATAATAAAGAAATGGCAATTAGAAAAGAAAACCGTCCTAAATCCGGTTTCGATAAGATTACGATTAGCCTCGCGTCCCCCGATAGTATCCTGGACCGTTCTTATGGTGAGGTTTTAAAACCGGAAACCATTAACTACAGGACCTACAAACCGGAACGCGATGGTTTATTCTGCGAAAAAATATTCGGTCCCGTAAAGGATTTCGAATGTTATTGTGGAAAATACAAAAGGATCCGCTATAAAGGCATCGTTTGTGATCGTTGTGGGGTAGAAGTTACAGAGAAAAAAGTGCGCCGTGAAAGGATGGGCCACTTGAAATTGGTAGTGCCGGTCGTTCATATCTGGTACTTCAAAAGTTTGCCGAATAAAATCGGTTACCTTTTGGGATCCAGTTCCAAAAAATTGGAAAGCATCGTTTATTACGAACGCTATGTCGTAATCCAAGCTGGTGAAGCAGAAGAAATCATCCGTCAAAAATTAGCACTTAAAGACAGCGAAGACACTTACATGGCCTTGCTTTCTGAAGATGAATTTTTGGATATCCAGGATGCGCTTTCCAAAGAAAATCAATATTTACCAGATGATGACCCTAATAAATTCATCGCAAAAATGGGTGCTGAAGCAGTTCAGGACTTATTGAGCCGTTTGGATTTGGATCAATTGTCTTATGATTTAAGAAATGCAGCCGCCAACGAAACTTCTCAACAAAGAAAACAAGAAGCTTTAAAACGCCTTGGTGTTGTAGAAGCGTTCCGCGATGCCAATACAAGAATAGAAAATAAACCGGAATGGGCAGTAATGCAGTATATTCCAGTTATCCCGCCAGAGCTTCGTCCATTGGTTCCATTGGATGGCGGTCGTTTTGCTTCTTCTGACTTGAATGATCTTTACCGTCGCGTAATCATCAGGAATAACCGTTTGAAGCGTTTATTGGAAATTAAAGCACCGGAAGTTATCCTGCGCAATGAAAAAAGGATGTTGCAGGAAGCTGTGGATTCTTTGTTCGATAACTCCAGAAAATCTAATGCCGTTAAAGCAGAAGGTGGCCGTGCATTGAAATCCTTATCTGATGTTTTGAAAGGTAAACAAGGTCGTTTCCGTCAGAACTTATTAGGGAAAAGGGTAGATTATTCAGGCCGTTCCGTAATTGTGGTAGGACCATCTTTACAATTACACGAATGTGGTATTCCAAAAGATATGGCGGCTGAATTGTTCAAGCCATTCATAATCAGGAAATTGATTGAGAGGGGTATCGTTAAAACCGTTAAGAGCGCAAAAAAATTAGTAGAAAGGAAAGAAGCCGTAGTTTGGGATATTTTGGAAAATGTATTGAAAGGTCATCCGATCATGCTGAACCGTGCCCCAACGCTGCATAGGTTATCTATCCAAGCTTTTCAGCCAAAAATGATTGAAGGGAAAGCGATCCAACTGCATCCATTGGTATGTTCTGCGTTCAACGCCGATTTCGATGGTGATCAGATGGCGGTGCATGTGCCTTTGAGCAATGCGGCTATTTTGGAAGCACAAGTTTTGATGCTGGCTTCCCATAATATCCTGAATCCTCAAAATGGTACACCTATTACCTTGCCTTCACAGGATATGGTATTGGGACTTTATTATTTGACAAAAGGGAAAGTTAACACTGAAAATGAAACCATCAAAGGTAGCGGAATGGCGTTTTACAGTGCTGATGAAGTGATTATTGCACACAACGAAAAAATCGTTGACATGCACGCGCACATTAAAGTACGGGCAAATGTTCGCGACAATGAAGGCAACCTGCATCAAAAATTAGTGGAAACAACTGTTGGAAGGGTATTGTTCAACCAGGTTGTTCCAAAATCACAAGGTTTCGTAAACGCACTTTTGACTAAAAAATCTTTAAGGGAAATTATTGGTCAGATCCTGAAAAATACCAACCTTCCAGAAACAGTCAAATTCCTGGATGATTTGAAAACATTAGGTTTCAGGACCGCCTTTGAAGGTGGATTGTCGTTCAATATCAACGATTTGACCACTCCAGCCGTTAAAGAAGAAATGGTTCAGGATGCTCAGGCGGAAGTAGATGAAGTATGGGAAAACTACGATATGGGTTTAATTACCAATAACGAGCGTTATAACCAAATCATCGATATCTGGTCCCGTGTGGATACGAAAGTTACGGAAACTTTAATCAGGGAAATGGCAGCGGATAAACAAGGGTTCAACTCTGTTTATATGATGTTGGATTCCGGTGCCCGTGGTAGCAAACAACAGATCAAACAGTTGGCCGGATTAAGGGGATTGATGGCTAAGCCGCGTCGTTCCGGTTCTTCAGGATCTGAAATTATTGAAAACCCGATTTTGTCCAATTTCAAAAACGGACTAAGCGTATTGGAGTACTTTATCTCTACCCACGGTGCGCGTAAAGGTCTTGCGGATACGGCGATGAAAACTGCCGATGCCGGTTACCTAACCCGTCGTTTGGTCGATGTCGCACAAGATGTCGTGATTAAAGAAGAAGATTGTTTCACATTGCGTGGCCTCGCGATTTCTGCATTGAAAGATAATGAAGATATCGTAGAACCATTATTTGACCGTATTTTAGGAAGGACTTCATTACATGATGTTTTTGATCCGATTTCGGACGAATTGATTGTGGAAGCAGGGACGGAAATTGATGAAAACATTGCGAACGCAATTGAAGAATCAGGAATTGATACCATAGAAATCCGCTCTGTATTGACTTGCGAATCCAAACAAGGTGTTTGTGCCAAATGTTACGGTAAAAACCTGGCCACTGGTTATATGGCGCAAAAAGGTGATTCCGTTGGTATCATTGCCGCACAGTCCATTGGTGAACCTGGTACACAGTTGACCCTTCGTACTTTCCACGTGGGTGGTACGGCGAATTCATCTGCGATTGAATCACAGCTTTTGGCTAAGTTTGATGGTACGCTGCAATTTGATGGTTTGAGGACGACCAATTCGGTGAATAACGAAGGTCAGCCTGATACGATTGTCATTGGCCGTACAGGTGAAATGAGGATCATGGATGTTGAAAATGACCGTTTGTTGATTACCAACAATATCCCTTATGGTTCTTCATTGAAAGTGAAAAACGGACAAAAAGTGAAAAAAGGTGATCCGATCTGTAGTTGGGATCCATTTAATGCCGTTATAGTTTCTGAAATTGAAGGTACCGTTGTATTGGAAAGTATCATCGAAGGTGTTACTTATCGTGAAGAAGCGGATGAACAAACCGGACACAAGGAAAAGGTGGTTATCGAAACAAAAGATAAAACCAAAATACCGACTATTATCGTAGAAGGTGCGGAAACAAAAAGCTATAATATCCCAGCAGGTTCCCATCTTTTGGTAAGTGAAGGCAATAAAGTGAAAAGTGGTCAGGTTATCGTGAAAATTCCGCGTATAATGGGCAGGAGCCGGGATATCACCGGGGGTCTTCCAAGAGTTGTGGAATTGTTTGAAGCAAGGAACCCATCAAATCCGGCAGTAATTGCGGAAATTGACGGTGTTGTTTCTTTCGGGAATATCAAACGCGGTAACCGCGAAATCATGGTTGAGGCCAAAGATGGTATGGTACGGAAATATTTGGTTCCATTGTCCCGCCAGATTACGGTTCAGGATGGTGATTTCATCAAAGCCGGTAATCCATTGTCTGATGGTGCTACCACGCCAAGCGATATTTTGGCAATTAAGGGACCACATGCGGTACAGGAATATATCGTGAATGAAATTCAGGAAGTATATCGTTTGCAAGGTGTAAAAATCAATGACAAACATATCGAAGTAATCGTTCGTCAAATGATGCGTAAAGTAAGGGTTATCGATCAGGGAGATACTAAATTCCTGGAAGATGATGTTGCCGACAAGCAAGATGTAATGAACGAGAACGACTGGATTTTTGATAAAAAAGTAGTACTTGAATCAGGCGATTCCGAAACGATGCAGCCAGGTAAAATCGTAACCTTGCGTGAATTGAGGGAAGAAAACAGTATCTTAAAGAGAAATGACAAAAAAGTGGTTGTTTACCGCGATGCGACTACCGCTACTTCGGCCTCATTGATTTTGGGTATCACAAAAGCTTCCTTGGGAACAAGAAGCTGGATTTCTGCGGCATCCTTCCAGGAAACAACCAAAGTATTGTCAACAGCTGCCATCAATGGTAAGTCTGACCATCTTATTGGTTTGAAAGAAAATGTCATTACTGGCGGATTGATTCCAGCAGGAACGGGTATGCGTGATTATGAGGGAATAATCGTTGGCCAAAAAGACGATTACGAATTACTGATAGCAAATAAAGATGTCCTTCAATTTGATGAAGAAGAATAAATCCCTTTTGCATTTGTTGAAAACCGCCCCTTTTTGGGGCGGTTTTTTTGTGGTACAAACCGATATTAAAAATTCAGATGGAAGTAGTACCTTATCTTAACCACAAAGTCCGCAAAGATTTTCACAAAGTGCACAAAGTCGTTGCGAACTTTGTGCATTCTTACTGCACCTTGGGGTTTTATTGAATCTCATATTTTTTGAAGCAATCGGGGACATTAAAGGTGAAGTTTATATTGAGGTAGAAGAAATATAAGACATAATTTAAGAAATATGTTACTGCATGGATGTTTTTTTGCAAATAATATTAAATGGTGAATTGATTCTCAAAAAAACACATTAACTTTATGGCACTTTAAAATATTTATATCATGAAAAAATATTTACCTCTATTTGTTGTAATCGTGTTTTCCAACTTTTTTACATTGCCCGCATTTGGACAAAGTGACTCCGTCTTTGGCCCATCAAATGCGCAATGGTGGCACAATGGGGACCATCCATTTGACCAAGAAGGTATGATTTATGCCCGGGTGTCGGGTGATACGGTCATTGAAAATGTGACTTGCAAAAAGATTGAACAAACGGGATACGCTAAGGGCATAGTTGGAGCTGTCCATTATTTTCAGGAGACTCCCTTAGCCCCATTGTTTGTTCACGGCAATTCAGATACCGTTTGGGCATACAATGAGAACTTCAATAAATTTACGCCTTTATATGTGTTTAATGTTGGGGAAGGTGATACGGTTTGTCTTCCAGTTTTTGGTTCGGATTTAAGGCCCAATCCAATTGCAGGAGGCGATACTTGTTTTTGTTTTGTGATTGATTCCATCCGGACGATCCTTTACGATACTACTTACCTCCAAACATTCTTTGAGCATTCATTAGTCAACATAGACAATCAAAGTCCGAATTCGTGGAATTCGGATTGGCCGGTTTATAACTGGTTTTCGCATGCAGCTGGAAATACGGTTCCTTTCGGTGCATACACCCGTAAAACTGGGGGGATATTTGGTGGCTTGATGCCAATTCGTAACTCGACTGATGTAGCCAACAAGCCTACAAGTGATACTTTGGCTTACTCCAGTTACGGTTTGCGTTGTTATGTGGATGATTCCATAGGTATCCATATTGCTCAAATGGATGGACAACAATGCTTTTTGGATTCCACAACGGCCATCTCTGATGTCCCTACTTTAAATGCCTTAGTCAGCTTTTATCCAAATCCGATTCAGCGGTCATTTCAATTAAAAAGTAATATTCCATTACCACTGAATACAGAATTACTGTTGACCGATATTTCAGGCCGTGTAATGGAAAAACTGGAAAGCCCTTCGGGCAAAACGATAGTCAGATATAAATTAAAGGAATATTTGCCCGGAGTGTATTTATTAGTGTTGACTGCAAACGGGGAACGGTTGGTTAAAAAAGTCATGCTGACGAATTAAAAGTTTTTTCCCCTTTCAGACCTTGCTTGAGCCAATGGGGGATTTGAGTTTTTGTATCTTTGTACTTTAGTTTTAATTACCTTTAAATGCTAATCATCAAAAAAATGAAACTTTATTTTTCCCTACTTACATTGTTTGCATGTTTATTCCTTTTTTCAAATAGGTTATCGGCACAAGAAAAAAGTGATGTATTGATTCCTTATCTTAAAAATGGGAAATGGGGACTTTGCACAAAAGATAAAGCGATCAAAGTAATTCCGATTTATGATAATGTCAATTTAGAAGCGCCTTATTTTTTTGCTGTTAAAAATAATGCCATTAAAGCGCTGGATTTACAGGGTAGGGTGATTGATTCTTTCCAACAATTTTTACGCTTGGGTAAGGATAGCTTTTTATGTTTCAGCTTTTCAGGGAATTATGATTCATCTGCCATTTTTACGAACAATCCCAACCTAATGCAATTTGACACTTCGTTTAATGTCCGCCTTTTGCATGACAATAAATCCATTCGATTTGTGGATGGTACGGTGGATGCTTTAATTACAGTAAAATCAATTTCCCCAATAAATCAAAGCGAATCCGATTTTCTTTTTGTTAACCATAATGGGAAGACGGGTTTATATGATATACGTGAAAATTATTTTGCTATTTTGCCTAAATACACAAAATATCATGTGATAAATGACAATATTGTTATTGCGCAGGATGAAAATGGCCAAATGGAAACATGGGATTTGACTGTTGGGAAATTAAAAAACAACAGCAACTATCTGGACGAAAATGTTACGGAAATATGGAGTAATGGGAATTATGTCAGAGCTGCTTCAGGTCAGGGTGAAAAGAGCTGGAGTTCTATTCAATTTAAATGGGATTTGCTGGCTCCCAGCGGGAAAGTGTTGTTGAGTGCTTGTCAGAGCTTAAATGCAAATGCGGAAACTGGTATCATTAGCTGTATTGATACACTGAACTCCTCTTTTACCCCTTATAGCCTGTATGATTTTAATGGGAAACTTTTATTGAAGGGTGTCCGCAAGTTTGATTATGATTTCAAAAATCTCTTATCCATCTATGGTCCTGGTTATGAACAATTTATTGGCTTGTACAATTTTAAATTACACAAATTTGTATGGGAGAACAATTACCCGGCTTCTGTAAAAGTGAAACTGTTTCGCGATATGCCCCTGCCAAGGATAGAAGTTGACACAATGACTTATTTCATTGACGATCAAGGTAACAAGCTCCTCACGCTGGGTAACTACAATAGGTATTACGCAAAAGCATTTCAGTTGATGAAAAATGTCAATATTTATAAGCCTAAAATGGGAAATCAAACATTTAAGGAGCAGAAATACACTGCAATAAGACCGAATATAAATGTCCCTTTTAGTATATACGACGAGAATTATCGGAAAATTGAAAAGATGGACGATTTTTTAGGTAATGACAACCAGGTGCTATATGCGTTCAAAAAAAATAAAAAATGGGGGCTTGCAAATTGGGACAGTGTTATCATTCAGCCCATTTATGATTCCATCCGGATTACGAAAAGTTATCGGAATTTTTTGATGACCAAGGATAACCGTCGCTATATTTATTTATCTAAAGTAAAAAAGCTACTTCCGGCAGATGGTTATGATGACGCAATCGGGTATTCGGGACACAATTGTTTTTTAGGTATAAAATACCTGGACACATTCAAAAGGGGAGAAGACTGGCGTTGGGCAAAACAGTTAAAGTGCAGGCTGGACTTAATGGACAGCACAGGAAAGGTACTTTATTCAACGGTGGTAAACCCCGAGTTTAACCTGGATTATGCACTGACGAAAAACAATAAAATAATTGAACTGGCGGAAGATAACAGGTACAATTACTTTTATGTTTACGATCCTTCTGAAGATACTACCGTTCGGATAGAAAAGAAGTTTGCAGGATTTGAAACATTTCAGGATTTGCCGGTTGTCATTAAGTTTCGTAATAAGGATGGCTCATTAGAATTATTAAATGCAAATGATTTAAAGCCTATCAATTATAAAGTTGGTCAGTTTGTTTTTCCTGATTCGGCTTCAAAAAAGAGTGCAGCTTTTTTTTCGGATTTTCAGGATAACGGCGATCTCACTTCATTTAGTTCGAGGCCTGTACAATTTTCTAATGGTTCGGATACATTAAATTGCCTGGCATTGATGCAAAATACGAAAACGCCCAATCCGGACTATTTGAACCCTAAAGTACTCTTTACAAGTCAATTTTCCAGCCCTTTTAATAGAGAGCACAAAGTGATTGGATACATTTCCGTTGACGGTGTTTTGTATGTTGATTGAGTAGTTGGGAAAACCAATTTTCCGGAACATTTTTTATTTGCTACCTTTAGGAGAAATTAATCTCAACGTAAAAGATGGAACTTTCACCGAATGAATATGCCCCTTATTATGCCCAATACATGGAATTGGTAAAAGGCGAAATTGGAACAGAACTTAAGTTACAATTCCGTTCTTTTCCTGCATTATTGCTTAATATTCCGAAGGAAAAGGAATTGTATAAATATGCACCCGATAAGTGGACAATCAAGGAAGTGATTGGACATTTGATTGATACAGAAAGAATCATGGCTTATAGGGCTTTGAGCATTGCGAGGCTGGACAAAACATCTTTGCCTTCTTTTGAGGAAGATGAATATGTACGCAACACAAATTTCAACATTAGGGAAATGGACGAACTCATCAATGATTTTGAGGTGATGCGGATCAGCAATATTTCCTTGTTTAATTCTCTTAATAAAGATGAAATATTAAGAATCGGTGTTGCATCGGGCCATGACATCAGCGTCCGTGCATTATTTCAATTCATGGTTGGGCATACGGAGCATCATGCGAAGGTTATAAAGACAAAATATTTGAACTAAAACTATTTAACTTATTTAATGCTTATTAAAAAGGTGCAGAATTAGGGCTTTCTCAATAACTTAATCAAGCCGGAGTTCGATAAAATTCACAGAATTTAGTGTTCCATTAGTAACCATTAATTACAAAAGACCACTTAAAATCTTAAGCAACTTAATGGAGCAAAAGAACCTAGTGGCAAAAAATAATAGCCCCAAAGTACAAAGAATGTTCATAAGGGTCACAGGTCTTTATAAACTTAGTGGTTTAATGAATTCGCAGGTTTACAAATCTAATGTAACAAGGAGGGATGCACGAATTTCTATGGCAATCAAGATATAAAATAAATAAAAACAGACAAAGCTGATTTGCTTTGTCTGTTTTTATTTAACAGATGAGTGATAAAACTATCTAATAAGACTTACATCACCTTTGAAATTTTTCGTTCCGCCAAGGGGTAATGCTAAACTGATATAGTAATAATAGACGCCGGCAGGAGCAATTTTGCCATTCATTGTCCCATCCCAACCTTTTTTTCCATTGGTAGTTTCAAAAACAAGTTGACCATAGCGATTAAAAATTTTGAAAGCATTTACCTTTTCGTATTCTATTCCTTCTATTTTAAATACATCATTGAGTCCATCACCGTTTGGTGTAAAGGCATTCGGCATAACACTTTTAGAATCATAGACTACATCAATATTTAGTTTTGCAGAATCCTTGCAGCCGTATTTATTGATGCCCAACAATGTATACTGGATTGAATTTTTGGGTGATGCTATCGGTGACTTGATCGTTGCATCATCTAAAAAAGTTGGTGGATCCCATAGCCAATATATAGCTTCACTTTCCGATGTGAGTTGAATTTTATCGCCATAATTAATTGTAGTATCTACCGGGCTTACTGAATTAAAAGTAAACGGAGGCACCACATGAATATTCATGGTTTCGGAGCTGGAACATCCTGCAAGTGCAGTAGTTGCTTTAAATGTATAAGAATAATCGCCCGGAGCAGCATAGAATTTATTTATTAAGGAATTATCGTCCCTTAAATGGTTTGCCGGAGTCCATAAATAATTGTAATTGATATCTTCAGGACTTACATATACATTCAGGTCAACGGAATCTATCAGGCAAACTGTGGTGTCCTTTGTTAATTGAATTACAGGGAAGGGTTCCACATTCGCAATATAAGTCTTAACCGCAGGCGGACAAGTAGCGGGGGCTCCCGGCATGGTTGCCGTAAGTGTAAAGGTAGTGGTAAATGTTGGTTTGGGATGAATTGTCAATCCAAATGGCGGATTGTCTGGAATTAAAGGGGCAGGAGACCATTCATAAGTTAGTGTGGGGTCAATTTCCCCTGTAATAGTAACTTCATCATAAGGACAAACGGTTGTTGGAGGAGTAATTATTTTAGCATAAAGTGAATCATAAATAGTAACGGTGGCACTATCTATCACTTGAATTTCACCATTTCCACAAAGATACGGAGAAAGGGCTTTAATGATTACGGTTTTAGGACCTTGTGCCGATCGTAACAGTCCATTGATATTCAATATTGCTTTTGACTGGTTTGCCGGGATAACGATACTGTCTGTGATTTGTTCGTAGTCAGCACCGTTCTGTGCAGTTCCTTCAATTAGATAATGAATGGTAAGCGGCAAGGGGGCTGCCGTTGGTCGGTTGAATTCTATTTCCCCGGGTTTACAGCCACGGATACAATGCGGTTCTGTGGAATTGCCACCTTCAGTAGATACTGGATCTAAGGAAATGCCAATCGAATTTAAACTTCCCGCTTTTAAAAAAACGCCTGAATCGAGAATATAATCACTTGCATCTGCAATTGCTAATTTTAAATGGTAAGTATCGCAAGGTATTACGGCTGCAACAGCAGTGAATACATCAGTAAATCCATTGTAAACGATGTTAGCTCCCCCGGCATTCGAATTGTAATATTGTGTATATGCTCCGTGTCCGAATGTGTTATAACTACAAGCATCATTACCATAGGCTCCCGTGCCATCATTGACTGTACTAATACCTACCATAACATTTGTAGTTCCTGGCACTAATGCAATGTTTTGAGGAGTAGGATAAGTTGGTCCAGAAATGAAAAATCCGAAAACATCATTAATACTACAATTATAGGTCGTATATTCATCTGAAGCAAAAACATAATCAAACTTTATAGTGTCGCCCGCAGGAACAAAGTCAAACGATAGAATACATGCATCGTTTGTTCCAACTGGGTAACTACCTGCCGGAGCATTAGAATTGATTAATGTGGTTAAATCTGCATCTCCAGCTGTATTATTTGACATATCCGCACTAAGGCTGGCCGGATTTGAAATCCCGTAAGATTGCCCCCACATTCCAGGAGTATTTATCACTGCACCACTAGTAAGTACAATTCCACTATCAATACCAATATCACTCACATTAGTGCCAAATGAAAACTTCCCATTTGCTACGGTTGGGCAAACTAGGGTTGGGTTGATCATAATGACTCCTTGACCTACCAGCATTTGGGCAAGATCCTGAGCTGTTTGGCTGGGTGTAATCGTTATTTGCGCATTTACATTATTGGTGTTATACACCAAGAGGAAACTAACAATTCCTAAAGATTGTAATAATAATTTCTTCATCGTTTTATTTTAAATAAAAGGTTTACTTATCCACTCGTTGAATAGACAGCTAAAATAATAAAAAGGTTTGTAAATCCTAAATTTATTATTATTTCTTGAATTGTATGTCCTAAATATGCTGAATTGCGCCTACATAAACTTATCTTTGTCTTTTAGAATGTTTGAAAAAATAATTATGATCAAAAGTTCAAACTTATCTGCATTTTTACTTATATTGCTTGTTACTTTATTTTCAAGCTTCCCGTCATTTGCTACTCATATGATTGGAGGCGATATAACTTATCGTTGCATAGATAAGAATAAGTTTGAAATCACCATCACGCTTTATCAAGATTGTTTGAATGGGGAACCTCAGGCAATTTTAGAGGACAATCCCGCTTTTTATGCAATTTACACTGCAGGTGCAAATTCCACATTTGTAAAAGGGGGCAGCCAACCGTATTCAATCCAGCAAACTGTAAGCCCCAATTTTAGCAATGAATGTATCAATAATCCACCTAATACTTGTTTGCAAAAAGAAGTATTCATTTTCACGGAAACTTTGGCACCATCCACTACTGGATATTATATTGTGTACCAACGCTGTTGCCGGAATGCATCCATAAATAATATCGTGAATCCAGGAAATACAGGAGTTACTTATATGGCAAAAATACCGCCGTTTAATTCAGGGGAATGCCCCAACAATAGCGCAATTTTTAAAACAATGCCGCCTCAGATAATATGTGTGAACAATCCTTTTTCTTATGATTTTTCAGCAACGGATGCGGATGCGGATTCATTGACTTACGAACTTTGCGCAGCTTATCCGGGGGGCGCGCCAACGGACCCCAAGCCTATGCCAATTGACATTCCACCGCCGCCATACAGCCCTGTTACTTACATGCCACCTTATAATTCAGCAACCCCGGTACTGGGCGTGCCACCATTAAGTATAGACCTACATACCGGGATATTGTCTGGGACACCTACTTCCATTGGAAGGTTTGTGGTGACTGTTTGTGCAAAGGAATGGCGGAATGGGGAGTTGATCAATACGCTTTCACGCGATGTGCAATTTGTTATCACGAATTGTTCAAAGGCGGTAATAGCAGATATACCAGAACTTCCGGACGAACCGAACACTTACAAAATAGAATGTAAGGGTTATACAGTGAAATTTCAAAATAACAGTACGGGAGGCTTTAGCTATTACTGGGATTTTGGTGTTCCCGGCGCTAATTCAACTGAATTTGAACCAACTTATACTTATCCGGATACGGGCGTTTATGAAGTGAAACTTGTTGTGAATCAAGGAACGACTTGTCCTGACAGCATTACCAGATTAGTAAAGATTTATCCGGAATTTAATGCTGGCTATACATGGAGCGGCAAGCTTTGTCCCGATGAGCCTATACAGTTCATTGATACTTCAGAAGCTACATTCCCACCTGTAGTTTCCTGGCATTGGGATTTTGACGATGGCACTTTTTCTGATTTACAGAATCCAATTCATACTTATCCATCACCGGGTGGGGCCAAAGAGGTTGTATTAATTGCCAAAACGAGATTAGGTTGTGTGGATACTGCAAAAAAAACTTTCCCATTAACCTATTTTAATCTTTTTGCAGGTAATGATACGATTATTGTAAAAGGGTATCCATTCTCATTAAATGGTTCAGGGGCACAATATTTTTTGTGGCAACCACCTGATTATTTAAGTGACAATACTATTCCCGATCCTGTTACCAGTTTCCCAGATGTTGGCTATTACACCTATATATTAAATGGTAGCAGTGAGCAAGGTTGCATGGCCTCAGACACTGTAAATATAAGAGTTGTAAATGAAGGGACCATATTTGTTCCATCAGCATTTTCTCCAAATAATGATGGTTTGAATGATTTTTTAGAAGTAGTTACCATTGGTTATCCGATAATTAAAACCTTTCAAATTTTTAACCGCTTTGGACAAATGGTTTATAGTTCAACAAATTCAAATAAGCCAAAATGGGACGGTAAATTCAATGGCAAAACCGCTGATACCGGGGTGTATTATTGGATGATAAAGCTATTGGATATTCATGGGAAAGAAGTGGAACAAAAAGGTGATGTAACTTTGCTAAAATAGTTAATTGAAATAATAGAATGGAATCCCCTCATTTACGACCTGATCAAAATAATACGGATAAGGAATATGAAAACACTATCCGGCCTCAATCCATTGCTGAATTTTCTGGTCAGCCACAATTAATTGAAAATTTATTGATTTTTATCAAAGCAGCAAATTTAAGAGGTGAGGCTTTAGATCATATTTTATTTCATGGTCCGCCAGGATTGGGGAAAACGACTCTTTCCCGAATTGTGGCCAATGAACTGGGAGTAAATATAAAGGAAAGTAGTGGTCCGGTATTAGAAAAACCAGGCGATTTAGCGGGTTTACTCACGAATTTGGAATCCAGGGATGTTTTTTTTATTGATGAGATCCATAGGTTAAGTGTTGTAGTTGAAGAATACCTATATGCTGCAATGGAGGATTATAAAATTGATATCCTGATAGAATCGGGCCCTAATGCGCGGAGTATTCAAATCAATTTAAATCCTTTTACATTGATTGGTGCCACTACTCGTTCCGGATTGCTTACAGCGCCTTTACTTTCCCGGTTTGGGATTAAATCCCGTTTGAATTATTACCCGGCAGCTGTGATCCAAAAAATAATTGTCCGGTCCGCCGGTTTATTGAATGTAAAAATAACTTCCGATGCGGCTACTGAAATTGCGGGGAGAAGCCGTGGAACGCCAAGAATTGCCAATGGGCTTTTGCGACGGATGCGTGATTTTGCCCAGGTGTTGGGAAATGGCGTAATTGATTTAGGAATTACAGATCATGGATTGAAAGCCTTAAATGTGGATGCCAACGGTTTAGATGAGATGGATAACAGGATTTTATCCACTTTGATAGAGAAATTTAAAGGAGGACCCGTGGGTATCAGTAATATCGCCACTTCAGTGGGGGAAGAATCAGGGACGATTGAGGAAGTATATGAACCCTTTTTGATTCAGGAAGGCTATATTATGCGCACACCTAGAGGACGAGAAGCTACTGCAAAGGCTTATCAGCATTTGGGGAAGAATCCTGAAAATCATGGGAAAACACAATTGTTGTTTTGATTTTTACACAATTAAAAAAAGCCTATTCCAATAAAGAATAGGCTTTTTTTAATTGTGTTTCCTGCTTATTTTACTTCTTCAAAATCAGCATCCGTAACGGTTCCTTCGTCATTTCCACCCTGATTTGGATTTTCCTGACTTTGTTGGTTTTCTTCCGCTCCTGGCTGACCTTGTGTAGCGTTATATATTTCCTGACTTGCGGCAGTCCAGGCAGTGTTCAATTCTTCCATTGCTTTGTCAACACTTTCTACATCTTGGTTTTTATGAGCTTCTTTTAATTTATTCAAAGCTTCTTCAAGCGGTGCTTTTTTATCGGCAGGGATTTTATCGGCATTTTCTTTCATTTGTTTTTCCGTATTGAAAATCAAACCATCTGCCAAATTCATTTTTTCTACTTTTTCCCTTACTTTTTTGTCTTCATCTTCGTTGGCTTTAGCGTCATTCTTCATTTTTTCAATTTCTTCCTTGCTCAAGCCGCTGCCAGCTTCGATCCTGATGTTTTGTTGTTTTCCTGTTCCTTTATCTTTTGCTGTTACCGAAAGTATTCCGTTGGCATCAATATCAAAAATAACCTCTACTTGAGGAACACCTCTTGGTGCTGGTGGGATACCGTCCAAAATGAAGCGGCCTAATGATTTATTTTGATTTGCCATTGGGCGCTCTCCCTGGATTACATTGATTTCAACACTTGGTTGGTTATCGCTTGCAGTAGAGAAAGTTTCGCTTTTCTTTGTTGGGATTGTTGTATTGGATTCAATTAATTTGGTCATCACACCACCATAAGTTTCGATACCTAAGGAAAGCGGAGTCACATCCAAAAGCAATACGTCTTTTACATCGCCAGATAAAACACCACCTTGAATTGCTGCACCAACTGCCACCACTTCATCAGGGTTCACACTTCTGTTTGGTTTTTTGCCAAAGAATTTCTCAACAGTTTCTTGGATTTTTGGAATACGGGTAGAACCGCCAACTAAGATAACTTCATCAATATCAGAAGTTTGTAAACCTGCATCTTTTAATGCTTTCCTGCAAGGTTCCAAAGTACGTTCTACTAAATTATCCGCTAATTGCTCAAATTTAGCACGACTCAGCTTGCGTACCAAGTGTTGCGGAACACCGTCGATCGCAGTAATATATGGTAAGTTGATTTCTGTTTCCTGAGAAGAACTCAATTCGATTTTAGCTTTTTCAGATGCTTCTTTCAAGCGTTGCCAAGCCATTGGATCTTTATGCAAATCTACGGTTGGCATATCTTTTTTAAATTCATCGGAAAGCCAATCCATAATTACTTTATCAAAATCATCCCCACCTAAATGGGTATCGCCATGAGTGGATTTTACTTCAAAAACGCCATCACCCAATTCCAATACGGAAATATCAAAAGTCCCACCACCTAAATCGAAAACTGCAATTTTGCTGTCCTTGCTTTGTTTGTCTAAGCCATAAGCCAAAGCCGCTGCCGTAGGCTCGTTGATGATCCTGCGGACATTCAAACCTGCGATTTCACCAGCTTCTTTGGTAGCTTGTCTTTGTGCATCATTGAAATATGCGGGAACGGTGATTACCGCTTCTTTCACTTCTTGCCCTAAAAAGTCTTCGGCAGTTTTCTTCATTTTTTGAAGAATCATTGCAGAAATTTCCTGAGGCGTGTAAAGCCTGCCATCAATATCCACGCGAGGAGTGTTGTTTTCCCCTTTTACTATTTTATAAGAATTATGGGTCATTTCATCAGCAACCTCATCGAATCGACGACCCATATATCTTTTGATGGACATGATGGTGTTTGTAGGGTTAGTAATGGCTTGACGTTTTGCAGGATCACCAACTTTCCTTTCACCATTTTTCAAAAAAGCGACGATGGATGGGGTAGTGCGACGACCTTCGTCATTTGCAATCACAACAGGTTCGTTTCCTTCCATTACGGAAACACAAGAGTTTGTGGTTCCTAAATCTATTCCTATTATTTTACTCATATTGTATTGTTTTTTGTTTGAATGATCAATCTTTGAATGTTAAAATATCAAGGAATATGCCAAAAGACATACGAGTGAAAGATTGTCATATTTAATGACAAAAGGTAAATGCTTGATTCTGACTTTTTTCCTTGCTGATTTCTATGCTTTTTCTATATACATTATGATGAGACCTCTTCAGAAAGAAATATGCAGATTGATTTTGTTATAAGTTAAATTAAATGGTTAAACTTTTGGAGGGTCCTAAATGAAAATAAAGCGAAGAAAGAATTCTGGATCTGAAATTTTTCATGTAAGTTTCAGTAGTTCAAATTTTTGACTGGTTCAATGTAAATAGTAAAGACTTAAATGAGGTTGTCTGTATATTTTGACAACCTCATTTAAAATTCATCTTATATGACCGAAATTATGGTGCTATCGGATTAATGTTAAGTCACCTTTTAAAAATATGTCAGGACCAAAATCACATTTTCCTTTGATCACATAATAATATACGCCTGCATTTGCTGGTTTTTTATTTATTGTGCCATCCCATTTGTTATTAGTATTAAAGCTTACAAACACTATGTGACCCAGACGGTCATATATCCTCATTTCAAATTCCCGAATAAATCCAGCAGTTGAAACACCAAAGGCATCATTATTGCCATCGTTATTGGGACTAAATGCATTTGGTGTCATGATATCGCAACAGGGTTCCGCTTCAATAACGACTTCTTTGGAGCCTTTGCAATTGTTGGTATCTGTTCCGGTAAGCGTGTATTTATTCTGTGGGTTGATTAAGGAAACATTTTTTGCAGATCCATCTCCTAATGATAAATCCATATTTCCATAAACCCAAAAATAGCTCGTAGCCCCGGTTGCAGTAAGTGTTACTGTATCACCTATACAGAATTTCCTATCGTGATCATAGTCAATTGTCAAAGAAAGTGGTGGACGAATGGTTAAATTTAATTTCGCTAAGGAATCACAACCCGCAGCATTCACGAAGGTATCGATATACAAACCTGCCGCTAATTTTATGTCTCCATTGAAATTATAACTTTCACCTTCGCAAATTGTTTTGTTAAGCAGACTTGAAGTTGGTTCCTTCACTTCTATAAGAACACTTGTTGAATCTGATTTGCAAGTGCCAATTTCGGCTTGAACGGTGTATGTGCCAGAATGGATATTTTGAACATTTGAAATACTTGGGTTTGAAATTGCCGATGTAAAACCATTGGGTCCTATCCATGAAAATAAGGCACCCGCAGGTGTACTTGTTGCGGAAAGGTTTAATGTTGTGCCAAGGCAAACGGGGGAATTGAAAGTTATGATAGGATTGGAAGGGCGTGGCAAAAGAGATACAATTGTTGTATCAGTATATTGCCCATTTACGGTTAGTACATAATCCCCCGCATCTAATTGATTAGGATTAGGAATGATTGGATTTTGTTGACTTGAGGAAAAACCATTGGGGCCTGACCATGAATAGGTTGCTGAAGGTATTGACGATCCGAATAATTTTAATGTATCACCCCAACAAACCGGGCCATTATTTGTAGCTTCCACCGGAAGCCCTTCTTGGAACTCAATACTGAAACCTGTTCCAGCTTGTTGTCCATTGTTTGAAAACCTCACTGAAGAAATACCGCCGGCGACATTGTCAATTGTAAACTGACCTCCGGAACCAGGTACTCCAATTAAATTGCCGCCCACAAAAGAACCAATTGGATCTTGGCAAGTACCTGTGCATGTAGGGCAAACAATAAGATTATTGGCTGGTCCCAGCATGTAGGGTGCACCATTTATTTCAATGGAATTCACCTCCAAGTTTTCCATCCCGTGAGTGGTAAACCTTAAGGACTGAACAGGTGTGGAAAAGGAAAAAAGGAAATTTCCAGGACTACTGTTTCCCGGCAAATACGGACCAGGCATGAGCGTGCAAAAATTGTAATAGCCAAAATTTCCGCCAGTTCCTACCACAGTCACAGTTGTATTTCCTAATAATTGTGTTCCTGTAAGTACAGTGACCTGATAATATGTCTGCGCCTGGCTGGGATTGGTAAATGCAAAAATAAATGCGAAAAAGATGATTTGAGGTAATAGTAATTGCTTTTTCATAGGTGTTTTAAATTTAAAACTAAAATCAGCTATAAACATAAAACATAAAAATGGAAAATAAAAACATTGGGATTAAATATTTAATGTAAAAGATAATCCCTCGTATAAGGGTTCTTCTTCTTTCAACTTTCAATATCATGTTTCCTGTTCCTAAGCACATTGTCTATTGTCCATGGAATATGTTTTTCCTTTGGATGCCTTCGGACATTACAGTTTTTTAAATCACAAATTTTACAGGAAAAGTCTTCGCAATAATCAACATGTAAAAACAATTCTATTTTGTTGCCGAATTTATTCTGGATCATGTCATTCAAACTTTCAATTTCATTATGTGCTTGTTGGACGGTAAAATACCAGGGTAATGTAATATGTCCATCCAAATGCAGGATATTGCCATATTGAACCATTCTTAAATTATGAATATCAATCCATGAAGGATGCCGATTCGCTTCAAGGAAGTTGATTAAATGCTCCAATAAATCCAAATCGGCCTCATCCATAATGCCCGCAAGTGATTTTCGGATAACTTTGTATCCAGCGTAAATGATAAATCCCGCCATCGCAAATGCAATAATGATATCGAGCCAATACCAGCCTGTTAGCCACATGAGCGCCAAACCTGCGATGACGCCGATTGTGGAATAAGTGTCCGTCTTTAAATGATTGCCTGCTGCTTCCAATGCCATGGAGCGGCTTTTTATCCCCCTTTTATTTGCAAAAGAACCTGCCCAATAATTAATAATCGCCGTAATCCCCAAAAGCGCTAATCCCCAGTCTAACTTTTGGATTTCATGTGGATTTTTTAAGTGGGTGATGGCTTCATAAATAATAACAACCCCCGCCACTATGATTAAAGTGCCTTCAATCGATGCAGAGATAAATTCCACTTTTCCATGACCATAAGGGTGATTTTTATCCCTTGGTTTTGAAGAAAGCCATACGCTGTACCAGCCAATGAAACCTGCTGCCATATTTACAGTGCTTTCCATTGCATCCGTAAATACCGCCACGGATTTAGTCCATTGCCAAGCTATTATTTTTATTATAAACAGGGTAATCGCAAGGACTGTGATATTCCTTTGAATTTTTATTGCTGATAACATAAGGTGGTTTTTGCGATTTATTATTCACTTGCTGCCAAATCATCAGCAATGCTTTCCTCATTTTCTAATGTACCGGAAGGCTTGATTAATGAAACCAATATAGACGCAGTCCAGCCGCCCAATCCGGTGGTAATAAAACCAATTAACCCAGTAATTAAAATCAGGAATACGGAAGAAGGCAAATGAAATATTACTGCAATTTTAGAACTTAAAATATGATTGTTGCCGAAATCCTTTACCATTGAAATGAAAATAAAACAAAGTACCCCTCCGAAAGCGGTTGCCAGAAAGGAATTCCATTTGTTCATGGGAAGCCATAAGATCAATAAAAATGCAATAGGCATGGGAATCCACCAAGGCATTATCAACAATGCAAAGTAAGCTAAAATTGCTGTCATGGATAAAATGAAAAAGAACCGCATCGCACAAAAATAATGGAATATTACCTTAAATATCGGAAATCCTTTTTTTTATTGCAAATTTGCATCTTAATTATATGAACTTACTACTTGTATTTTTTCGTTTGATAAGGTGGAAAAACCTGTTGATTGTGGCTTTGACGCAATGGATGGTTTGGTATTTCGTGATTCATCCAATGAACAGTTGGGCGAATGCAATAGTATTTTTGACCGCTTTTAATTGCATGCTGCTTTCATTGTCAACCGTATTGATTGCTGCCGCCGGTTATATCATCAATGATTATTTTGATGTGAGAATTGATTTGATCAATAAGCCAAACGATGTGATTATCGAAAAAATAATTCCACGGAGGGCGGCAATTTTATGGCATAGTTTTTTGAATGTAATAGGTTTGCTTGCTGCCTTGTATTTAGCTTGGCGGTTACATAATTTCTTTTTGATTTTCATTCAAATTGCATGCACTGTCTTATTGTGGTTTTATTCCACAAAATTCAAAAGGGAGTTTATTAAAGGGAATTTGATTGTCGCCTTTTTGGTGGCATTCACTGTTTTAATTTTAGCTGTATTTGAACCATCTTTATATCCCTGCTTTAGATTTGAGTTGTTTATTTTTGAAGCCGGGAACAAGATTATCAATCCTTTGGGTGTAATCATCGTGTATGCTTATTTTGCTTTTATCCTGACCTGGATGCGTGAGATAGTGAAGGACATGGAAGATTTTAAAGGGGATATTGAAGAAGGTTGCGTTACGATGCCCATAAAAATCGGTTTGCAAAAATCACAGTGGTTTGTAACTTTTTTAGGCGTTTTGGGGATTTTGCCTTTGGTTATTGCTGCAATAAAATTAATGCAAGGTTCCTGGAGTATTTTGGGGATTTATATTTTGCTTGCCATTATTGCTCCAATATTGTATTTATTGTATATCCTCCCTCGAAAAACGACAAAGTTGCATTATCAAAAAATCAGTAAATTACTCAAGGTGATAATGATAACCGGGGTTTTGTCCTTACTGATTTATTGGTTGTTGCAATATTAAGTCATCCATGCTTTATAAAACCTCCATTTCCTTTGCTATCTTTGGTTTTTTATTTTGAAGATGAATATTTTTAAACGCATATTAGGACATATTTACTTTGTATATGGCATGCTCATGTTTGCAATTACGCTGTTACTTGTGGCCATTCCTGCGGCAATTTCCCTTCTTTTCTCGGAACCCAAACGAGCAAAGATTGTGCATCCCTCTTATTGGATTTGGATGAATATTTTTTTGCCACTTGTCTTTTGTCCTGTAAAGAGGAAGGGGAAAGAAAAATTCGTTGAGGGCGAGAATTATGTGGTGATTGCCAATCATAACTCATTTGCCGACATTTTAGTTTCCACACCTTGGATTCCTGGTCCCAATAAAACCCTTGCAAAAGTTGAATTGTCGAAAATCCCGATTTTTGGCGTCGTTTATAAGGCCGGTTCTATTTTGGTTGCGCGTGATGAAGAAATTAGTCGCAGGGAAAGTTTTACCAAAATGCAGGAAACGCTGAAAATGGGTTTGCACCTTTGTTTATACCCAGAAGGTACACGGAACAAGACCAGCCAGCCGTTACAGAAATTTTTTGATGGTGCATTTATCACCGCGATCAGGGCTCAAAAACCGATTCTTCCTGCCGTGATTATGGGCACTCGCGATATTTTGCCACAAAGACCTAAATACTGGGCGCAGCCCCGAAAAATAAGGATTCATTTTCTGGATCCAATACCTACGAAAGGTATGAGCTTGAAGATGCGTCAGGAATTGAGCGATAAGGTTCATGGTATCATGGAAGAATATTTAATTGAGCATACATAACCTATTTTATGAAAATATCCATTGTTGGCGGAGGAAAAGTAGCTCATTTTGTAGCACGGTCTTTTTTTGAAAAAGGACACCAAGTCAATCAGGTTTATAACCGGAGTCCAGCCTCTGGCGCGGAATTGGCAATGTCATGTGGTGCTGAATTTGTTTCTGATTTAAATAAGATCACTTCAAATATCGATGCTTTGTTTATCTTAGTTAGCGATGATGCAATTGCAGGGATCTCCAGTGAATTTTCAGGGAAAAACATAATGCAAATCCATTGCTCCGGTTCTTTGCCTTTGTCTGTTTTGGATACGGAAAGTGCCGGTGTTATTTGGCCGGTTTATTCAATTCAAAAAGATATGGATGCCGAAAATATCCCATTGATAATAGAGGCAAAAGAGCATAATTCAGGAAGCGTACTGGAATTGGCGAAAGTGATTTCAAATAAAATTGAGCAAGCCAATTACGGACAAAGGGAAACCATGCATCTTGCCGCAGTAATGAGTAATAATTTCATTAATCATCTTTTGGCTTTGACCAAAAATATTTTGGACAAAGAGCAGCTTTCTATTGAAATGCTGCAACCAATTATCCGGCAAACAATTGACAATGCCCTAAAAAGGAACCCTTATGAAATGCAGACGGGTCCCGCAATACGAGATGATGCACAAACGATTTCCCGGCATATGAAGCTTTTGAAGGAAGCACCCGATATGGAGGCACTGTATCAATTATTTACAAATTCGATCCAGCAATTTCACAAACAAAAAAAATAAAGTAATGGATGTATTAAGTCGTTTTGCCAAAGTAAAGGTTTTTGTTTTTGATATAGATGGCGTATTGACAAACGGCCAATTATTGGTTCAGGAGGACGGGACGCTTTTGCGGAGCATGAATATAAAAGATGGCTACGCTTTACAATTGGCGGTAAAAAAAGGCTATCCTGTAATTATCATTTCTGGCGGAAAGTCAATCGGTACGAAACTAAGATTAGAGCGGTTAGGGATCCAAAAAGTATTTATCGGAGTTGAAAACAAAGTGGGTTTATTAAAAGAATTAGTAGTATCCAACAAGTGGAATTTTGACGAAATACTTTATATGGGTGACGATATGCCAGACTTATCTGTAATGCAAATTTGCGGACTTAGGGCGTGTCCTAAAGATGCAATAATGGAAATCCAGGAAATCAGTGATTATATTTCTTCCAGGAATGGTGGAGAAGGTTGTGCTCGGGAGGTGTTGGAGAAAGTAATGAAGATACAAGGGAAATGGGCTTGATTTTTTTTGATTTCATAATTTCTTAGAAATACTATAAGGTTTCGATTTTATTTCCACATTTTATTTCATTTATTTCAATTAAATTTGCCTACAACACCAGTTTATGCATCGTTTCCTCGCAATTATTGAAACAAGTATAAGTATTGCCTTTCAGGAATTGAGAGCTAATAAATTGCGTTCTTTTCTTTCGCTTTTGGGTGTTTCTATTGGTATTTTCTGCATCGTCTCCATTTTTACGGTTTTGGATAGTTTGGAACATAACATCCGGACCAGTATGGAATCGCTTGGGGACGATGTATTGTATATTGGCAAATGGCCCTGGATGGATGAAGGGGGAGAATATAAATGGTGGGATTTTTTGAGCAGACCTTCCATGTCTGTTTCTGAACTGAATGCCATCCAGCGAAAAAGTCAGACTATGCAATATGCGACTTTGATCAATTCCAGCAATGGGATTACCGCAAAGCATAATCAGTTTGAAGTTTCGGGGGTTTCGGGATATGGCGTAACGACTAATTTTGAAAAAATGCAAAATTTTGAAATTAAAGATGGCCGTTATTTTAACCAGGCTGAAATTGATGGCGGGAAATTGGATGCAGTAATTGGTAGTGAAGTTTATGACGAATTATTCCCTTCTTCTGAAGATTTTTCCAATAAAACCATTTCTTTTTCCGGAAGGAAGTTCCTGGTGATCGGCGTTCTTAAAAAAGCAGGGGACAATATGGCAGGGTTTAATTTTGACCGGGCTGTTATTTTTCCATTCAATGCAGCAGCATCAATTATGGATGTAACCAGTCGCGATGCCAATAATATGTTGATGGTCAAAGCAAAAGATAAAATCCCTACAGATGAGTTAAGCTCTGAAGTGGAAGGCATTTTGAGGGCGGAACGGAGAATTGAACCTGGCGAAAAGAATACATTTTCCATCAACCGGTTGAGTCAGGTTACAGAAAGGTTGAACACTGTTTTTGTTATGATTGACCTCGTGGGCGGCATAATTGCTTTCTTCTCCTTATTGGTGGGTGGTTTCGGCATTGCAAACATTATGTTTGTTTCCGTAAAGGAAAGGACAAAAATCATCGGATTAAAAAAAGCTATCGGTGCAAAATCCTCTGCAATCCTTACGGAATTTTTGATTGAAGCCATCATGCTTTGTATTTTAGGCGGATTAATGGGGATATTTGTGGTGTTGCTTTTGAGCTTTGTATTAACCCATGCTATGGATTTTCCCGTAACCTTATCCATAAAGAATTTTTTAATTGGGATTTCAATTTCTACATTTGTGGGCTTATTGTCCGGTTATATCCCGGCACGCACTGCTGCTCGTTTAAATCCGGTAGATGCCATAAGGTCAAACTAATTAATCCAATAAAATGAACAATCAAATATCCATATTATCCGCTACGCAAATTGCCCAAAAGCTGAGGCGCATGGCCTATGAAATCTATGAACAAAACAGCAATGAAAAGGAAATCATTTTGATTGGGATTGAGCACGGTGGCGCGATTGTTGCAAAAAACCTCAGTACGATTTTAAGTAAAATCAGTCCTTTAAAAGTTATAATTTTACCACTTTCCATCAATAAAAAAGCACCATTAAAGGATAATTTGGTTATCGAAACTTCTTTGACCAAAAAATCAATTATATTGATTGACGATGTCGCCAATTCGGGTAAGACTTTGATGTATGCCCTAAAGCCAATATTGGCCTATGAACCTTCAAAAATTAAAGTAGCTGTTTTAGTAGATAGGAAACACAAAAATTATCCTATAACGCCGGATATTATCGGTCATTCCGTTTCCACGACGATTCAAGAAAAGATAATCGTGAATTATGAGGATGAGCAGCTAACAGGTGCTTTTTTGGAGTAGTTTTATTTGATTACTCGTTTATTTCTTTGGGAATTTGATGCATCTTCGTGTTTTGTTGTTTGTATGTATTCCGGTGGTACACAGGTGGAGTTTAGGCTTTAATAAGACAAGTGATTGCTGCACATTCCATATTGTCTTTATGCCGGACCCCCGAATTAGCTATTGATGCCTTCTTCTGTTTTCTATGAAAATGGAGAGCAGTAAAAGTGCAGATCCAAAACCAAATAGTTTCAACAGATTTTTCCAGACATCTTCCAAGCCCATTCCGCGGAGGTAAATATTATTGATTGTTTCCAGTCCCCATTGCATTGGACTCAGGTGGCCCACGACCTGCATCTTTTCAGGCATGATTTCGATGGGAACCCATATCCCGCCAATTGCCGACAATATCACGATTGTGATGATCATCAAATTTAATACCTGGTTGGGAGTTTTAAAAATTACCCCTGAAATCAAGCCAAAACCTACAGCGGCATAACCGATGCAAAACGCTGTCAGGAAAGTTGCCAAATGATGTGTTCCTAAAGATAAACTTTGCAAACCTACTAAAGGAACAATATAGATACCAACAAGAATCATAAGATAAAATTGAATGATGCTGATGCAGATATAAAAAAGTAATTTTCCGGTAAGTATCGAAGCCAAGGCATTAGGTATCAATAAAGTCCTGGTCTGGCTTCCATTTTCTTTATCGGTAATCATGTTTGCCGCAAGTGGGAGTCCGATAAAAAACATGGCGAAAATACTCCAGGCCGGAACATTATGCTGGACAGAATTTGTTGAATAATCTGGCTTGTCTAAAAAATAAGAAGTCTCTTCTTTAAGTCCAATGGATTGAATATCGAAAGCGTTTGCTATTGCACTTGAGTCGCCTTTTGTCATGTATTTTTGAATCCTGTCGGTCAATATTTTTCCTTCCGTCTGCGTTAAAAAATTACTTAAGGACTGGATGATTGAAGTTTTGAATGCCATTTTGGTGGCAGGGTCAAAATATAAGGCAACGCTCAAACTATCCTTGGCGTTGCTCACTGGAAGCATACTGGGCATCCCCATTCCCGAGGATAAGCTATTTACAATCCTGTTTGTATTGCTGATAATCCTTGCCGATGCGCCTTTAGGAACGAGGATACTGAATTTGTAATCGCCTTTATTGACCAGTTCCATTGCCTTTTTATCTGTCAATACTTCGTTGTTTGCAGAATCCACTAGGTTGAATTGACCACTTTTTAATAGGCCTTCCCGAATATTTCCACCTAATATGCTGCCATCCTGATCCACTAATAAAATGTCCAGTTTAAAATCTTGAAATTCTCGGAATGGTGCATCCTGAATCATTGCCATGATCAGGATTAAAAAAATGGGCATGAAAAACAGGATGCAAATCCCGACAGTATCTCTAAATAAAAGTATTCTTTCTTTGATGAATGTTGCAAGGATTTTTCTCATCAAGCTATTTTATTTGATTCCAAATTGTAATTTTTAAGGAAGGTATTCAATTAAATAGATTAGTTTCTCAAATTAAGGGCATAACCTACTAATACAGTACCGGCACCAATATTATTTTTACCATGATCGTCCCCTTTTTGAAGATATAAAAAACCGTAATTCCCGCCTCCTTCAATAAACACTTTCCCTTTACCTAATTGATATTGAAAACCAATGCCACCTTGTATCCCCATGTTGAATTTGTTTAATTCAGGGTAAGAATTGATAGTGGTATCTATACTTTCGCCAAAAAAACCTTTTACTAAGTCTTGTGGGATTTCAGATGAAAGTTCCTCTGTGGAATAAACATGTAAATCCGCTGACTTTACTATTTGCTTGGCGGAAACCATATAGCCAAAATAGGGGCCGGCCAAGACATAAACGCTTAATTTGTTATTGAATGCAATGGGATAAGCATATTTCAACATAATCGGTACTTGCAGGAAGTCGATATGCGAAGTGCTTTTTAAATTGGCAAAAACATAATCGTTTTTAGTATTGAATGCAAGTTGGAAAATATCAAGATATTCAGCAGGAACGGCAAATGGCTGAATATCATTGCGCATCCCGCCTTGGGCAGCATACGCCAGTTCTGCTTGAATGGAAAACCTTTTGCTGATTTGGTATTCGCCAAATACGCTCGCATACACCCTTAGGATGGATTTGTAATTTTTGTTCCATACATTTTTCGACTCGCCAGCTTGGAGGCTTGGAATGCTCAGTCCCGCCTTTGCGCCTACATAAAGTGCATTTTTATTTTTTAAAATGATGGGGGCGGCTGGGACTGAATTATTGGTTTGTGAGAAGGCAAAAGCAGGAATAAACAGCAATGCCATTGCAATAAGTAAGGCATTTTTTTTCATAAGAATATATTTAAAATAGAACGGTGCAAGTTATTAATTTACGCACTTAAAATAAAATAAAATCTGAATTTTCCATCAACATACGGGTCGTTAACGGATCACAACTGAATGAACGACTTTCATTTTAAAGAAATCATTTATGTTATTCATGATTTGCTCTTTGCTCATCTGCAATTCATGCTTTAATGGCGCAACATCAGTTGATATATACAGCGTTGTCCCCTTTAAGAAGACATTTTTAGTATATTTAGCAATCGTTTTTCCCATGATTTCATCCCAGGAATCTTTTAAGCGGATTTCGTTGATCCTCGTTTGCCACTGGGCGTTTTTTAAAAAAGATTGGATGGCATCGCCGATTGATTGAAAAGCCATAATTGTAATAATTTATTTTATTTGCTTTTTTATAGACATATTACGGCACTTGTCACAATAGCCGCTTATTTTTACATCCAAAGATAATTTCTGAAAACCTGTTGGGATATTAATTTCTGCTAATGGGAAAATGTCATCCAGGCAAAAGATTTCTTCACATTGGAGACAGATAAAATGCGCATGGCTCTCCTCTTCAGAATGCTCTTTTGCGGTTGTAAAAGCGTATTGCGCCGTTCCGTTGAGATCCATGATTTTATGCAGAATCCCGGTTTCTTCAAAAGAGGTCAAAGTACGGAATAAAGTAACCCTGTCGAATTCCATTTTCAGGGAATTGGATAAGTCCGTATGGGATAAACTTGTTTTTGAATTTAAAAACAATTCCAAAACTGCATAGCGCAACTTCGTGTTTTTAAGTTTAAAATCCTTTAGTATTTTGCTTACCTGGTCCATTATGCAAAGATAATTAAATTAAGTGCGATGCGCTAAAAAGCTATTTGCGAAGAAGCCTCTGAGGCACCTCTTTCTAGAAAGAAACTAAAACAAGAGGCGCTATTAAAATAAAATGGATAGGATTTTTTCATTTCCGGCTTCCCTTATATAGTTCATATTCCAATAAACGGCAATCAATTTTACTATTATAAAATTCGATCCTTCTTTTTGCTTTTAATCCGATTTTTTTAGCCAGGCCCATATTTCCTGTAAAAACATAACCGTAATAGCCGCCACATTTTTGTTTGAGGAAATCGCCGATCCTCGAATAGGTTTCTTCCAGTTCGGATAGTTCGCCCAATCTCAAGCCATATTCGGGGTTCATTAAAATAACGCCGTTCCCGTTTTCCGGAATCTCCGTGTCCGCAAAATCACAAACCTGAAACTCGATCAAATGCGCAACGCCGGCGGCTTTGGCATTTTTCTTGGCGTTTTCTATTGCCCTTTCGTTATGATCCGTCGCTATGATGCGCAAACCGGGTAATTCATTAATTTGTTGTTCTAATTTACCTCTTTCGGCCAAATAGATATCTTCGTCAAAGCCTATAAGATGCATGAATGCGTAATTCAAGCGGAACAATCCCGGGCCGGTATTTGTTGCCAGCAATGCCGCTTCAATTGCAATGGTCCCCGAACCGCACATGGGATTGATAAAAGGTGATTTCAGATCCCATTTCGATGCTAAAACTGTTGCCGCCGCCAATGCTTCCAGCATGGGTGCGCTGCCCGGTATTTTGCGGTAACCATGCCTTCCGAGCGAATCACCAGATGTGTCTAAAAATAATTCCGCCTGTTCTTCTTTCCAAAATAAATGAACGACCGCCCCTGTTAAATCGGCACCAGTTTCGGGTCTCGTATTTCTTTTTTCCCTGAACCGATCCACTATTGCGTCTTTAACCCTTAAGTTGGCAAACATATTGTTGTTGATCGTATCGTTATGCACATTGCTTGTTACGGAAAAATAACCGGGATCAGGAATTATGTCTTCCCAAGGCAAGTCCTTGACCTGATCGTAAATGTCATCCGCATTATTGGCTTCAAATTCGATTAATGAATATAAAACCTGACTGGCGCACCTTAAATTCAAATTGAGGCGGATGCAATCATTGATCGTACCTTTTATGGTTAATCCTGTAATGAAAATATCTAGAATTTCAAAGCCTAGTTCTTCTACTTCTTGTGCTAAAAATGGAGAAAGCCGGTTGTTGCAAGTAATGGTAATGACGGATGGGGTGGTGTATAAGGACATTGGGAAGGCGTGGATTTTTTATGATTCGTGATTAAAAGGACATTGCCCTGAATACTTTGAACAGATCGAAGAATCTTTGTTTGAAAGGGATTTCTTTTTTTATTTGTTCAAGGAAATCAGGCAGGAATATAATCAATATATTGTTTTCTGTTTCCGATAATGGAACACTTGAGTATTTTAATTTTAAGTAAACAACCATAAACGCCGCAAATTGCGTTCCGTAGGTCTGATCAATGTTCTGTGCATATAACAGCGGCGTTTCCGTTCCCTTGCTTTTGCCCAGTTGGTTCATGTAAAATCCTGCGCTAAGATAAGCCCAGTATGCTTTTCTGTTTATGGATTTCGCATTATGGTAGCGTAATTTCACATAAGCCAAAACTATTCTGGGGAAAAGTAAGAACAGAAGTAACAAGATACCAATGCTTGTTCCGAAAGCTATAAAAATACCTTTCCAGTTTGTCGCTGTAACTTCTTCTTTTGTATTTAAAGCACTTTTTTCTTTCGGTTCAACTTGTTTTTTTATATGAATTTCGTCGATTGGCGCAGGTTTTGGGAACCTGCTGATCAATGCTGTTGTTTTTTCATTTATTTTAGGGACTAAATTTTTAAATGCTTTTGCATAGGAAACCGCAGTAATGGAATCGCCTGTTTTTAAATGACTTAGCGTCAGGTCGGTACTATCCTGAATGATCGTTGCAATGCTGACATCCAAATTGATATTTTGTGCCGGATCAACAAACCGTTCTTTATCATGATACATCATCCTAGCCATCTTGAACGCCACGATTTTCTTGATGGTGTCTATATTTGTAACAATTCCATCGCCTGCCAGATAAGCTTTTGGCGGTTGCATGGGAGGTGTGCCATCGGGTTTGGGGCTTTCCCTTGCATCTTCATTCCCAACTGTAGTGTCAAAATCCAACCAGCCATATCCAGGAAAATAAACCTGCACCCAGGCATGTGCCTGATCGGCGTAATACCAATACCAGCCTTTGTTTTGGCTACTTCTGTCAACGGTCATAAAACCAACCGTTATCCGCGAAGGGATACCCAGGGATCTTAATAGGAACAATGTTGCACCGGCATAATATGCACAATATCCTTTTCTGTTTTCAAACAAAAAATATTGCAATTTGGATGCGCTTGGAATATCGGGGACGCCGGGATTATCCGTATAGGAAAAAAGCGGTTTCCCATTGTCGTCTTTTGATAAAAAATAATCACGGATGGCAATTACTTTATCTACTGGAAGGGTTTGTTCTTTCGTTATTTCGTGAGCCAAATGCCTGATGCTATCAAATTTGGCATCATTCGGCATAAATGTATAGTAGGATTTTAATCTGGCATCAATGTTATCATAGTTTTTGACGCTACGCAAAACTTTAAACCGCTGTTCTTGAAATGCCCTGATGGCTGGATCAGGCGCATTATAAACGAAATATGCACTGTTTAATTCCGAAATGTAACTTTTGGCGCGGTAAGCGGACCTGAATTCCTTTTGGAAATCCTTTTCAATGGTAATCGGTTGTAGAAAAAAGGAAGTGCTCGGCGCTACAAAAGAATTGGGTGACAATTGTTTTTTATATACTTCGATTTCAATCGTAGTCCTGAATTTTTCGGTCAATGCTTCTTTCAAAACGGAAGAGTCCGTTTTTGTTGAAAACAGGGGAACAATTGCCGGATTGGGTTCAAATAAATCACTTTGTGGAATTAAGGAATCCCGCTCAAAAGTTTCCGTCAGCGTGTCGAATTTAGAATAATAAAAGGCCGTTAAGTACAAAGGGTTGGGTACATCGCTATTGCTGAAATAATGATTGATATGTGCGGCAAACAACAATTCGTTACTCCTGCCCAGACTGCCCCTGAGGCGGGAATAATCGTTCAGGTCAAAAGTATTGTCTTTGTTCTTTTTGAGCATGCTGTTTTTCCCTTCCTTGCCACCTCCTCCAAATTCTGCCAGAGTTTCCTTTATCTGGTTTTTTTGAACCAATAAGATCCCGCAAAGTATTAAAATAGAAAAGACCAGGAAAACGACCAATCTTTTTAATAGAATCCACCAAATTTTAAAACCTGTATTTTCATGGTTCCTGATCAGTATTGAAGTGAAAATAATATAAAATGAATACAGGATGACTGGTCCAAACAAGAAAGCATATTCCCGGATGCCGGATGTTTTATCCATTACAAAAAACAATTCGTTTTGCTTGGACAATATAAAAATGCAGCTTACCAGAAATGCAGCCGCCATAAAAATGGAAAAATATTTTAATCTTGAGAAACCCCAACCTATTAACCATCCGGCACTTAACAAAATGGCAAAAAATAAGAATTGGACGGATTTGAAAAAAGCATCAAACTCGCTAAACGACAAAGCGTCAATTCCTTTGTAGGTGCTGGCCAAAATGAAGAAAAGAATAAGTGTAGGCGGCAAAAAGCGAAAACGGAAACTGAAAAATACAGTACTGCCAACCATCCCTAAACCTAAATAGAGCGTTTGGCTGAAAGCTTGGTTATTTAATATGGAATAATATTGATTGGCATTCCAGATTAAAAAATAACAAAGCAACAAAGTAGGCAGGATCAAAAAAACGATTTTTGCCAATACCGTATTGAGTTTGTCAGAAATGGAAAGTTGCATAAGTATTCCAAAAATAAGTGAATTTCCTGAATTTTGGAGGAAATGCTGTTACTATCTTGTGTATTACTGAACTGCACATCTTTTCTCTATTGCACATTAAGTACCGCAAACAGGATTGGATGAAGTTCAAAAGGATATTTCAAAGGGTCAAACTTTTCAAATAAAAAGTATAAGCAAAGATGAAGTAATTATCTCGTGCGGATCGTACAGATTTACGCCGAAAAAAATCAGCATAATCTGCGGTAAATAAAGTGGTACGAAGGCAATTTTTTATATATCACTTTTCTCCTCCCCATAACTCAAAACCCCATCAATCACTTTTGCCGGACTGGTAAAGGGATGTTCCTCGATATGTTTTAAAGACATGATATGTAATACTTCCCAGCCTTTTACTTTTAAATAATCAGAAATCATACTTCGGTGGCAGCGCCACCAAACGGCTTCTGAACACATATAGCAAACTCTTGATTTGTGAGCGAGGGTTTCCAATTGCTCGATTCCTTTTTTGAAATTTTCCGTTTCCATGTAATCGGCATAATTGCGGAATGATAAATTATGCCATGCCGTATTTTTTGAATCGGGACTTTTTTTTCTCCTGCCGCCTAATTCAGGGATCAGGAGATATTGAATGCCATTTTCCGGCATGGAAACTTCCAGATTTTCCTTGTTGAATTGAGGGAATTTTCGGGAACCGGGCAAGCTTCTGACATCTATTAATTGCTGGATTTTTTGACTTTTTAATAAAGCGACAAAATCTTCCAGGCTATGTGTCGAATGTCCGATTGTCCAAATTGTTTTGGCTTTCATGGAGATACAACACTTGCGTTTTGATAATTGTTTTAAGGAAGCAGGAACCGCTGTAATGCATCTGCCAGTTTTCTGTCATTGCTCAATCTGGGGGTTTTGTTTTGACCACCTAATTTCCCGATGGATTTCATGTACTCCTGAAAGCCTTTAGGTTGTAGCGGTCTGATTTTTAAGGTTTGCAAAATGCTTCCTGAAATTAAATCGTTGTAATAAGTGTTCTCTGACCTTAATGCATCGTCCACTTCTTTTGCAAATTCATTTAAATCATCGGGTTGGTTTACAAATTCCACAAACCATTCATGATATGGTAACTCGCCCTCGGCTTGAATTTTTGGTGCAACCGTAAATTCTGATATTTTTATGTCATGTTTTTTGGCAGTGCCCAATAAAGCATGTTCCACTTCTTCACAAATGACATGCTCGCCAAAAGCGGAAATGAAATGTTTTGTCCGGCCTGTAACGACGATGCGGTAAGGGTTAAGGCTTACGAATTTTACGGTGTCGCCAATATTATATCCCCATAATCCGGCATTGCTATTGATGATTAAGGCGTAGTTTTCTTTTAATTTGACCTCAGCTAAAGATAAGCGCGTTGGATTTTCATTCCCGATTTCATTTGCCGGGATAAATTCAAAAAATATCCCCGAATCAGTGTTCAGCAACAAACCTTCCTCTTCCTGGGTATCCTGGAATGCGAAAAAGCCTTCTGAAGCGGGAAAAGTTTCTATCGTGTCAATTTTGCGGCCGATGCTGTCAAAAAGCTTTTGTTTGTAGGGCTCAAAATTAACACCGCCATGAATGATAACTTGTAGGTTAGGGAATAAATCCTTGATTTTTTTACCTTCATTTTGCTCTATTAGCCAATCAAAATACATTTGAACCCAAGGCGGGATTCCGCTGATCAGGGTCATATCTTCGTGTTGCGTCTCTTTTACTATTTTTCCTAATTTCTCTTCCCAATCTTCAATGCAATTTGTTTCATAAGAAGGCATTTGGTTGTTCCTTAAGTATTTGGGAATATGGTGATTTACGATACCGCTCAATCTGCCCGTCGGTATTCCCGCAATCCTTTCCAGTGTGGGTGAACCGGAAAGGAAAATCATTTTTCCGTTTGCAAAATCCGCATTTCCTGAAATTGCCATATAGTTTAATAAGGCGTTTCGTGCAGTATCGATATGATTTGAAATGGAATCTTTGCTGATAGGAATATACTTTATGCCACTTGTCGTACCTGAAGTTTTGGCGAAATATAAAGGTTTGCCTTTCCACAGCACATTTTCTTTTCCCTCTTTTATTTGCTCTATATAAGGCCTGATGCCTTCATAATCCTGAATTTTTGTTGCCGATTTATAATCCGCATATTGTTTAATGTCCTTAAAATTAAAATCCTTCCCAAATTGCGTGTTCGTCCCCGCTTTCATTAAATCGTCAAATATGTTTTGCTGATCGGAAAGCGCAGTGAGCATCGACTTTTTTAACCGCTTATGAACAATGGCTGCATAAGGCTTAGCAAAAAAAGATTTTATTTTCATTAAATCAGAAATTTAGGTTTCAATTCCAAAGGTAATAAATTTCATTGTAGCATTTGTTCTCTTTGAGCATTCTATTTTGGTTTGCCTGTTTTAAAGGTTCCTATTTTTTAAAGGCTTTAAATTTTTGGAATGACTATTTGGCATTTCCCTTAATTGGTTTGATATTTGTTGAATAAAAGCAGTAAAGCTTTAATTATTTTTAATCATATTATACAATGAATCCAAACGAATTTCGCAAATACGCCATTCAGCATCGGGGCATCAGTAGCAATACCTTTGATCAATATGCCAAGCATGTGAGTGCGCAACCAACGGCGTTAACGCCTTATATTATTGAAGAACGACCCATGAATGTGGCATCTATGGATGTTTTTAGCCGGTTGATGATGGACCGGATTATTTTCTTGGGTGAACCGGTAAATGATTATGTTGCCAACATCGTTACCGCCCAGTTGTTATTTTTGGAAAGTACAGACCGTACAAGGGATGTGCAAATGTATATCAATAGTCCGGGAGGCAGTGTATATGCAGGTTTGGGGATTTATGACACGATGCAAATCGTAAATCCTGAAATTGCGACCATTTGCACAGGACTGGCTGCCAGCATGTCTGCGGTATTGATGTGCGCAGGTACAAAAGGGAAAAGGACGGCGCTAAAACATAGCAGGATCATGTTGCACCAACCAAGCAGTGCGATTGGCGGACAAGCTACGGATATCGACATTACAGTAAAGGAGATCCAAAGGGTCAAGAAAAATTTATATGATATCATCGCCGAACATACGGGTCAAAATGTGGAAAAGGTGACAAAAGATTGCGACCGTGATTTTTGGTTATTGGCAGAAGAAGCCAAGGAATATGGCATTGTGGACGAGGTTTTAAAAAGCAATCCCAAAAAAAGTAAAGCCTAATTAATTTTTTTCAAATTCAAATACTATTTTCAAATGAATTATAATCATCTTTTTCAAGCAGCCCTCCCCATTCGTAATGAAGACGAGGAGGAAGAAGAAAGTCCTGAAGTGGATAAGGATATTACCATGAGCATGTGGACTAAAAAATCGGAAGCCTTATTTTTTAAAAACCGCGCTGTTTATTTATGGGGTCAAGTGGACGATAAATCCGCCAAAGATGTGGTCAATAAGCTTTTACTTTTGGATGCCGACAAACCGGGTAAAGAAATTAAGTTTTTCATCAATAGTCCGGGTGGTGTGGTAACTAGTGGCATGGTAATTTATGATGTCATGCAAATGATCAAATCCCCAGTTTCAACGATTTGTATGGGATTAGCGGCAAGCATGGGTTCTATTTTGCTTTCCGGTGGTGAAAAAGGGAAAAGGACTATCTTTAAACATGGCGAAGTAATGATCCATCAACCAAGTTTAGGTGGCTATTTCCAAGGTGTTTCTGCCGATTTGGAAATCCATGCCATTCAAATTCAAAAAACAAAAGAATTAGGTGCACGCATACTTTCCGAAAATTGCGGACAGCCTTACGAAAAGGTACTGCTTGATTTAGAACGCGATTATTGGTTGGATGCGGAGACTTCCATTAAATATGGAATAGTGGATAAAATCATCACTAAGTTATAAATATTTGAGGTTCTGTATATATGTGTTCGTAACTGACAAAAATTGTTTGTCAGTTACGATCTCTCGAAAAATAGCATACCCACAATACAGCATCAACTTTATTGTGGTTATGGAGAAAAATCCCTTAATGATAAAGGACAAATTAATATGATAAAAGAGTATTGTCGTAATTTTAAAAATGTTTATTTTCATTATTATGATAAGGATAAAAAAACAGAGACGCATAGTGACCTTAGATATTCACAATATATGGAAAGTCCATCCCCTTATTTTTTATAGCAAAGGCAAGAAACACGGACTCGTACAGAGTTTTTGATTATTCCAAAACTATTTCGCTACTTTATCCTGATGAAAAAGATAAATAGTTGCATCAAGAAGCTGCTGGTGCCTGTTTTGAAATGACTAATGTATTCCCGTGGCTTTTTTCAATATTTTCTTTTAATGCTTCAGCTAATTGCTTACTTTTATCGTCTCGACTGATATTCTTTTTCATAGAAAAATGTGGGGTAATGTTCCTCTAAAATACTAAATGTCAGTATCTTGCAATTCTTTTAGCAACTTATTTCAGAGATTTTCAATGCAATAAAGTTTTTGTCATGTAGTGAATATTCAATATGCCTTCTAAAGAGTTGAGAATTTTTATCGTTTTAAAAATGAGCCTATATTTCAAAGTCATTTCACTCACCCATACTTTGAGATTGGCAGGGAATTACTTATAGACTAAAAGAGGGGAATCTAGCATTACTGCTCTCCTGGACGGTATGGATAGCTAATGATACAGATTAAAAAGCAATTATTCTACTTAGACCTAGATGGACACTATGTAAGAAAAGCGAAATGTGAAGGCGTCGAAATATAAATGGTATTAGCTCAAAAATCCCCTATTTTCTTTAAATTTGTATAAATGAATGGAGGAAATTTGGAAATCAATAAAGGAAGGGGCGCGCAATTTAATCCAAAAAATAAGTTTCTAAGTGAGGAATATACAAATGAACACTTGGAAGGGGTTGATGATTGGGAAAAAAGACAACCCAAAACTACTTTTTTTGAAGAGAAAAGTAAAACCGTGGTCAACGAAGTAAAGAGTCCCGATGTAGGCATGCTGTTTTCGGTAAATCCCTATCAGGGATGTGAGCATGGTTGCATTTATTGTTATGCACGGAATACGCATGAGTACTGGGGTTTTAGTGCTGGCGAGGATTTTGAAAGTAAGATTGTCATCAAAAGAAATGCTCCTCAGCTCTTGCGGAAGCACTTGGAAAAGAAAACTTGGAAACCTGCTCCTATCTCCTTTTCCGGAAATACCGACTGCTACCAACCAATAGAACGGAAAATGAAAATTACCCGCGAACTATTAAAAGTTTGCCTGGAATTCAGGAACCCGGTGGGCATCATCACTAAAAACGCGTTAGTACTCCGGGATTTAGATATCCTGCAAGAATTGGCGGAACAAAACTTGGTTAAAGTATACACTTCCATTACTTCCATGGACGAAAAGCTAAGACTTGTTTTAGAACCGCGAACAACAACCTATAAAAGCAGGATTAAGATTTTAGAGACTTTGTCGAAAAATAATATTCCTTGCGGAGTGATGAATGCTCCCCTGATTCCCGGACTCAACGACATGCATATACACGAGGTGTTAAAAGCTGCTTCCGAATCCGGCGCTTTGTGGGCAAGCTATACCATTGTGCGGTTAAATGGGGCCGTAGCGGATGTGTTTCATGATTGGCTTCAAAAAGCATGGCCGGACCGTGCGGATAAAGTTTGGCATCAAATACAATCCTGCCATGGCGGCAATGTGAATGATAGTCGTTTTCATTCAAGGATGAAAGGTGAGGGTGCATTCGCTAAAATCATAAAACAACAATTTGACTTGTATTGCCGGAAATACAAGTTAAACGAAACAAAAATGGAATGGAACCTGGACGCCTTTAGACGGATTAAAAATGGGCAGCAGGAGTTATTTTGATTTTATGGAATCGAAAACCCGCAATAAAACGCTGTAATCTCCGCAAAGAAGAATCTACTTTACTTTTGAAATCGAAGGCGAAAAAGATAAATAGTTGTATCGAATGAAGCTGATTGGTTCTGCTTTGAAATGACTAATGTATTTCCGTTGCTTTTTTCAATTTTTCCTTCAGCTCTTTATAAGTGGGTTCGAATATCCTACTTTTTAAATCATAGGCATTCCCTGCTTGCATAATATGAACTTTCAAGTTTTCCACGGAAAAGGGAGCATCAAAATCGGCATCGCCGATATTGTTATAGCCTACAAAATGACCATCAATAATGACTACACCACCCGAGCCAATGGTTTCGCAAAGATGACCTTTACGGATAATAATCGCCGTATCTTCACCCAGTCCCACACCGATAGCACCGGGGTTGGCTGCCACCGCTTGCGCCAACCGCAAAAAGCGGCCTCTTTTATCAAAGTGAGAATCGATGATTATGCCTTGCGCAAAACCTAAACCAGTCGTAATCCGAACTTCACCTTTCAGGTGCGAGAGTGCCGCATTTCCTTCATATATCATGGTATTGCTCATCGCCATTGCACCGGCACTCGTTCCGGAAATGACAAAATATTCTTCTTGATAGCGTCGCTTGATGATTTCCAACATTTCCGTGCCACCAAAGATCGAAGTCAGCCTTAATTGGTTGCCGCCTGAAAACATAACCCCTTTGCAATCTTTGATCCTTTGGATAAATTCAGGCTTGTTGGCATCTTCCCTGTTCCGGATATCCAACATCGCTACATTATTGTACCCTAATTTTGAAAATGCGGAAATATAATTTTCGCCTACTTCTAATGGAATGGACGACGCCGTTGTGATGACTTCTATCCTGGCTTCAGTATCGTCTATGAATTCAGTGATTTTCTTTAAAATTCCTAATTCAAAGAATATGAGTTTGTTTCGTTTGATGACGCCTTGTTCCAGATCAGTACCTTTGTCTTCTGCACCACCTACGGATACTAAAATTCCTTTTATGTCCATGAGTTATTATGAAAAATAATAAGGCTCAAAGGTAGGTTTTTACTTTACAATTTCTTAATATTGGAAGAAAAAAAAGCAATAGCTCTTGTCAAAATATATATATCCCGTAACTTAGCACCAAAAATTACCTTGAAATATTTTAGCTGCTTTACTTTAGTCATATGTGCTTTCTTATTTGCTTCTTGCAGCGATTTAGAACCACAAAAAGACCATAGGCCAATTGTGTTTAATGATAGTGCAACCATAGTAACAGAAACGGATTCGCAATATTTAAAAGATTCTGTGATGGACATGGAAGCAAAAGCATTACCTCTGGAAACAAGCAAGGAAACACCGGAGCCGATCAAAGCGCAAGTGCCTGTACCTGAAAATAAAGTGGTTACCGCAGAAAAACAGGAAAATGGTTTTGTCATTGACTTTGGTAATTTCAAAGCAGTCATTACCAATCTCGAAACTAGGGAATTTAAAAAACAAAACCCTGTAAATGACCTAGGAGTGAGCTACAAGGTAACGAGCGGGGATTTGACAAAAAGTAACCTCATTATTTCTGGCGTTAAAAATATCACGGTCAGGCAACGCTACCAATCCAACTTGGGATTGAATGCAAATAATCAGCAGTTAAACTTGAATAATTTGGGGACTTATACTTCCGATTGGGTTAACCTAAATGCAAGTCATAAGAATAACCAATTCATCTTTGATTTGAAGAGTCTTGTTTCATTGACTTTTAAGCAAATTTCGAATGCAACACTTAAAAACGCTGTCCAAAAGGAATTACGCAATAAAAGATCCAATAACAAAATCGTTCAGGAATGGTTAAACAGCATCAATAAAGTGAAATCAGCAAATGACAAACCATGCGAAATTATTTTGAATAATGTTCAATGGCAGTTGAATGGGACAGACAATAACGGCAAATCCTTTACAAAACTGATCCGGATTGACGCTTAGTTATAATCATTGAACCAGGAATTCAATAAGTAATTTAAGAACGAGGCCTAAAGTTTATTGAGTCACTGCTACTCAACTTTTTCCATTGTAAGTTGTTCTTCTGCAATGGAATATTATACAGTTGAAAAATTCGATAGCCCTATAATTGCCCTTGCGTTACATGATGGTCATTACATACCAGAAGATTTAATGCAGTTTATGCTTTTGACGGAATCCGAAAGATTTAAAGAAGAGGATCCGTTTACTGCGGAAATGGCTAATATATCAAATGTAAGTAAAGTATTGGTCTCTACTTCAAGATTTTATACCGATTTAAACCGTGAAAAGGAAAAAGCGATGTACTTAAAACCTGAAGATGCCTGGGGATTGCATGTTTGGCATGAGGAAATGCCTGAAAAAGCCATTCGCGATATCCGTAATTATTACGATAAATTTTATCAGGATATAAAGGCTTTAATCGAAAGCACCATAAAGCAATACGGCTATTTTTTTATTTTGGACATTCATTCTTATAATCATCGAAGGGAAAGTCCGGATATGGAAGCTGCTTTAGAAACACATCCCGAAATTAATTTGGGCACTTTCTATAATGCTAAAAAATGGCCCCCCATTCTCAGTCAATTTAAAGGTTATGTAGCGCATTGCAAAATCAACAATAAATATCCCGATGTGCGTAACAATATCATTTTCAAAGGCGGAGGAATGGCGCAATGGGTCATTAAGAATTTTGGGGAAAAGGGTGGGATCGTATCCGTAGAGTTTAAAAAAACATTTATGGATGAATGGACCGGAAGAGTGGACATGCAACATGTCCTGGATATTAATAGAGCTTTGAAAGGCGTAGTGCCTTTGATGGAATTTGAGCTTGAAAAATTAAAAGAAAATAATAGATGATTGCAGAAGACCAAACAAAAACCGACGAAATCCTAAAGCAATTAAAAGAGCACAATTCCATTTCTTTAGTAAAGCCTGGTATGGAACTGAGGATTGACAAATTACTTCCTTTTTTAGTCGTTTATCGCATTCCACCTGAGGAGGAAGATGGATTTACGGCTCGGTTGGGGAAAACGGAATCCGCTTATATTTTGGGCAGTGATGAAGGAAATGAAATCAGCGAAACTACTATTGAGATAGCAAACTTTTTGACCAATAAATTTAAGGGATTTTTGGTTTTAGAAATTTGGATGTCTCAGGATCCCGATAGTTTGCCATTTACCATTCATGTAAGTCAGAAAAGCGCAAAAGAAACGGCAATCAAACTTGAAGAAGAACTCAATATAACAAATTTGGAAGGAAGTGCTCAGAATGCGGAAATCAAAACAAGTAAAACATTGGCTTCTCCCGTTTATTATGAACCCATGATGTCAATCGAGAAAGCTAATAAGTCTGCAATTACTTTCATTGGTTTGGAAATCAAGCAAGTTTACCTTGATTCGGAAACGGGAAAACCTTATCCTTTGTTAGTCCGGAATATCCGCACTCATTTCAGTATTGCCTTGCGGAAGAGTTTTTATGAGTTTATACGCACCCAAACTTCTTTTAATGCCACTAATTTCCAAATGCTGGGGACCACGGTACTGAATAAAATTGTTTTTGACATTGATGATAAGTTAGCAAGGTTCAGCAATCTTTTTGATTTTTTACTCTTGGTCACGCCTATTAATATATCAGAAGCCTGGTTGGCCTTTAAGGAATCTGAATTTACGAAAAGTCCCATTTTTCATTACCGGCCATTACCAATTGATCCCGAATTAGTTAAAAGGGAATTGTTCAATCTCCGTATTGAAGAAGTAGATGACCCGACCATGGCTTTTCTTTTAAGAGATAAAAGAAAGGAAATCGACCATATGCTGGACATGATGGCTGAGCGGGAAAAACCGGGATTTGTATTAAGTAGCATTCAGGTTTTCGGAAATGTGGAAGAAGATTTGCTGGAGACCGCGAAAGCAATCCTGATTGCATTGAAAACCACTGAAAGCACTGAGCTTACTCAAAAATTTACGGCTAACGAATTCGCAAAAATGGCGGAAGATGAATTGAATTGGTTAAAGCTGCAAAATGAAGATTTATCTACGGTAGTAAGAGTCAGGGATGATGTGGAAGGCATCATGGTTTCAAGAGGGACGCTGAATATCAATAAGGGTTTCCTGATTGCAAAAGAGCGGGCATTTGCGCTATTGCAGCATGAAGTGGGAACGCATGTAGTCACTTACTATAATGGAAAAGCACAACCGCTCAAATTATTTTATATCGGTGTGCCGGGTTATGAGGAGCTTCAGGAAGGCCTTGCCGTCCTGGCGGAATACCTTTGTGGCGGATTAACACAGAGCCGTATGCGGACAATTGCCGCAAGGGTAATAGCTGTCCATCACATGGTTAAAGGCAGGAGTTTTATCGAGACATTCAATGTATTGAAAAATAAATACCTGTTCACGGATAGGGCAGCCTTTTTTATTACCACAAGGGTATTCAGGGGTGGTGGATTGACGAAGGATGCGGTTTATTTAAAAGGGCTTTTGAATATCATCAAATACATTAAAGAAGGAAATGACCTTGCTGATTTATTGGTTGGCAAAATCCGACAAGATTATTTGCCTTATGTCCAAGAGCTGATTTATAGGGGTATTTTAAATGAAAGTCCGATAAAACCACGCTACCTTGATGCAAAATATACTCAAAAGTTACAAAAAATAAAAGATGGTGGAAGCATCTTTTCTATGCTGGATATTTAATTGAATATAATTTTTTAAAAATAATTTAAGCATGAAAATAGGATTTGTTGTCAATCAAATAAAGAAAGAAGCAGATGCATACACCACGACGGGCTTGGCTCTTCAAGCTTTAAAAATGGGCCACGAAGTTTATTATATGGGTATAGGTGATTTATTCTGTCAGGAGGATAATCAAATGGGTGCACACGCCTGTAAAGTGCCGGATAAGAAATTCCGAAGCAACAGTACTTTTTTGGAAGCGGTAAAAACAACGGAAAAGAAAATCATTACCGCAAAGGATTTGGATGTTTTAATGCTAAGGAATGATCCATCCGATGATGCCGAAAAGCGTCCATGGGCACAAAATGCAGGCATAGTTTTTGGTCAATTGGCACAATTGCATCATGTCGTTGTGCTCAATAATCCTGATACTTTGGCAAACGCGGTGAATAAAATGTATTTTCAATATTTCCCTGAATCTGTTCGCCCGGCATCCATCATCACAAGGGATATAAATGACATTAAAGCATTTTATAATGCACATGAAAAGCATATCGTGCTCAAACCACTTCAAGGTTCCGGCGGAAAAAATGTTTTCCTCATCAGTGAAGAAACCAAAAATCTCAATCAGATAGTAGATGCGATAGCCCGTGACGGTTTTATAATTGCCCAAGAATATTTGCCTGAAGCGACCAAAGGCGATGTCCGTTTGTTTTTATTGAATGGTCGGCCCATTGTCGTGGACAATCAAATTGCAGCATTACATAGGTTACAATCAAAAGATGATATCCGCAGCAATATCCATCAGGGGGGAAAAGCCGTAAAAGCAAAAATCACGGATAAAATGATGGAGCTTGTGGAGATAGTTTCCCCAAAATTAATTAAGGACGGGATGTTTTTGGTGGGTTTGGATATCGTAGGAGATAAGTTAATGGAAATCAATGTTTTTAGCCCCGGCGGTTTCGGTCATGCTAACAGACTGCATGGTGTTGACTTTTTTGAACCGGTCATTAAGGCGATTGAAGATCAGGTAAGGTAAAATTTAAAACTATGTTTTAGAGCGTATAGCCACAAAGTCACTAAGATATATAGTCATTTGTCTATGAAACACAAGGTAGTACATGCCTCTAAGTTTCTGAGCCTTGTATGTTTCAAATGAGGATTAGCGGTTTATTTAAGCTTCCGCAAGTGCCTTATGATGAAAATCAATTAATGCTTTAAGTGGCGATTTCATTATTTTGCCTGTTTCCAATCCGAATTGTTCCTGGAGGTCCAATAGAATATCTTTAAATTCATAAGCTACCGAACCCACAAAATGAATGGGATATTTCCAGCTTTGCCTGAACTTAAGAACATGTCTTTGATGAAAATCAATAAATGCATCTTCGATGATGTTTTGCACCATAAAATGTTCCCTGTTTTCTTTTAAAAATTCGGTGAAAGACGCCAGGTAAGTATTACCCATAGGCTCTTTGTAGATTTTATGCAGGATTTCAGAAATATTGTTTCCGTATTTATCTTCAAAATTGGCTTTTAGATCATCGTCGAAAGTGTTGTAGAAATAATATTGCAATACGCGTTTGCCAAGGTAGGTCCCACTTCCTTCATCACCAATGATATAGCCTAAAGATGGGTTTGTGGATTCCATGATTTTGCCGTTGTAGTAACCGGAATTACTGCCCGTTCCTAATATGCAAACCATGCCTTTTTCGTGGCCACAAGTTGCGCGTGCAGCTGCAAGGATATCGGAGTGTATTTCTATTTCGCGTTTGCCAAAGAGATTGGTTAAAATTTTTTCTATCGAACTGGACAATATGGAATCCTTAATTCCGGCACCATAAAAGATAATTTTAAATTCATCATTTTTGTCGATATTCAGTTCCAGTTCTTTTGCCAGTGCCTCTAAACAATCCTGTTCAGAACGATGGTAAGGATTGAGTCCTGATGTTTGGCAGGATACGGGTTTTTGATTTTTTGAAATAAAACACCAATCGGTTTTGGAAGAGCCACTTTCAACAAGCAATAATGAAGTCATGATAAAAACTACGGAATTAAACTGGAAAATTAAAGGCAATTTCTTTAAGAATCAAAATTAATGTGGCAATAATTTCTTAATTCTCTTTAATCCTTATTTTTAATCCGTAATACCAATTTGATTGAATTAAGCTGAGTGCTTTTGATTTAGTGCTTCGGGGATAATGGAATAAGGTGATGGAATTTGTTTTTTTCTCACAGAGGCACTGAGACACGAAGGATATGTATAGATTTTTTTACTCGCAAAGTTTTTTGAGTCCACAGAGTAGAACGCAAGAATCTCCGGAGTTGCATTCCATGCCGGAAGGATTATTCATATTGAACTCTTTACAAAGTTATCTGCGAGAATGTGGGGAGAGGGGCAATTACCATTTTAAAACAATAAAATAAACAATAAGATTATCTTTGCCTTATGATTGGAAATGTAGATACAATTGCTGCAATTGCCACGGCGGCGGGTGTTGGTGCGATAGGGGTAATACGCCTCAGTGGAAAAGATGCCATACTGATTGCGGATAAAATGTTCGTTGGGAAAAAATTGGCGGAACAAAAGTCGCATACCTTGCATTTTGGCACTTTAAAAAACCAATATTCAGAAATAGTGGACGAAGTGGTCATCAGCATTTTTAAAGGTCCGAGAAGTTATACGGGGGAAGATACGATTGAAATCAGCGGTCATGGTTCTCCTTATGTTTTGCAAAATATCCTGCAATTATGCATTGAAAACGGTGCACGGATGGCAGAACCCGGTGAATTTACGCAGCGGGCTTTTTTTAATGGCAAAATGGATTTGACTCAGGCAGAAGCGGTTGCCGATTTGATTTCCGCCGACTCGAAAGCTGCACAGCAAGCAGCTTTGAATCAATTGAGGGGTGGTTTTTCGGGTGATTTGAAGCAACTGCGCGAACAATTGATCAATTTTGCGGCATTAATAGAATTAGAGTTGGATTTTGGCGAAGAAGATGTTGCTTTTGCCGACAGAAAACAATTGGAACAACTCATTAAAACTTTATCTGAAGCCACTCAACAGTTGATTCATTCTTTTCAATTAGGAAATGTCATCAAAAAAGGAGTTAGCGTTGCCTTGATCGGTAAGCCCAATGTTGGGAAATCGACTTTGCTAAACGCCTTATTGAATGAGGAACGCGCCATAGTAAGTGCGATTGCGGGCACCACAAGGGACACGATTGAAGAAGCGTTGAACATAAATGGCATTGTATTCAGGTTGATTGATACCGCCGGAATCCGGGAGCATACAAGTGATGCCATCGAACAAATCGGAGTAGGGCGTAGCCTGGAGAAAATGAGGGAAGCGGACATCGTCATCGCACTTTTTGATGCATTGGAAAGTACGAAACTGGAAATTGAGGAAATGCAAAAAAGCTTGGACGAAGAATATATAAAATATATTTCCGTAATCAATAAAGCTGATGAAAGGACGCCAGCTGCCTTATCCGAAAGATTTAAGGAAGTTCCGGGTTTAATCTTCATTTCGGCAAAAGAAAAAGATCAAATTGATGAATTGAAACAAAGTATTTTTGATGCGGTCATAGAGGGTAAAATAAATACGGAAAATACAATTGTTACCAATACACGACACCATTCCGCATTAAAAAAAGTAGCCGAAAGTTTGGTGGAGATTCAGGAAGGAATGCGTAAGGAAATTTCCGGTGATTTGCTGTCGATTGATATTCGGCGATGCCTTTATTTTTTGGGAACGATAACCGGGCAAGTGGAGATAGACCGGGATATTTTAGGGACGATATTCGGGAAGTTCTGTATTGGGAAGTAGTAGGTTAAAACTATAAGCAAGCAAAAGAATTAAAAAACAGTACAGAAAACGAAAAAAAAACTTTTATTAGTCCTTAGGCGAAACAGTAACTATCCATCAAGAATATTAACTATAATATAAGTTCTATTTTTAAACCGTTTTGAATTCAAGTAGTAAATTTACACTTTGCAGTGGTAGAAAATTCTATGCAAAACATTAATAGGACAAGATATTTGTAATGTTATTTTTGTAAAGGAGTAAGCTAAAACAAAATTTCTATGAGCGAAAACAATAAAAGAAGTCTGATAGATACATTCAAATCTTACCCGTTTAAGTTTTTAGAAGTACCGATTGATGTAATTGAAACAGACCCTAATCAACCTCGTAAAGCTTTTGAGATTCGAGGCGGAGGCGACCATGTTCGTCTTTTGAAGTCAATTCAGCATTATGGAATAGAAGAACCTATAAAAGTGAGTGAAGTTGCCGCTGGGCGTTACATTATTATGGATGGACATAGACGGTTTGCATGTGCAAAAGAATTGGAATTTAAAAAAGTCCCCTGTCGGGTATATCCCAAAATGGGTGATGGGGAATTTGAAGCTCGGAGATACGAAATGCAGAATAATCGCAGAAGTTGGCGACCTATTGAAAAAGCAAATGCAATCAATAGAATTAAAACAGAGTACCATAAAGCAAGTCCAAAAGAAATTGCTGATTTAATTGGTATTACTCAAAAAACTTTATTCCATTTTGAAGATTTGAGAAATACAAGGATGGATTATCTTGAATTGATGTCACAATATAATCTTAAAGAATATCAGCGGGTGGGGTTTATACGATTATTACCCAAATTGCGAAAAATCAAGCGATTTCAGATTGATGATATAGTAAAAATTCTTTTTCAAAAAATCAGCGATAATCTGCTATATAGAGTAAGCGATTTCATATCACTCTCAAAAGTTTTTGCAACAGCTTCTTTGAATGAAGAACAGATAGAACAGTTTCTTACAGAATCGAAAATGTCCGTTACGGAATTATGTGAATTAACGCAATTGTCTGGTATTTCGATCCAAATTAAAAATCTAATAAAGGAGTTAAGCGTGAAGAAAAATCTCAATGTAAAACTGACCGAAAGAGAACAAATTGTGTTTACAGACCTATATAAACTTATGGAAACTTTTATGTAAACAATGCTAATCACATCTCAACATACAGCTAAAAAATCAGTAGCGTACTATCGGCATTCAGCGGAAGATAAACAGGAAAATTCAGTAGCCATTCAGCGACAGCATACTGAAGATTTTGCTCGTGAACACAATATTGAAATAATTCATGAAGAAGCAGATGAGGGAAAGAGTGGCTTACTGGCTAATCGACCAGCGTTTGAACGTTTATTTGGAAATTGGATAGAGAATCCTGAAGCACCCCATTTTGATTATGTATTCGTTTATGATGTTTCAAGATGGGGAAGATTTCAAGACCAAGACCAGGCAGCATACTATACGCATGTATGTAAAAAGCATGGAAAGGAAGTAGTGTATGTTTCAAGAGGATTTCCTGATATGAATAATTTGCTTATTTCAAGTTTGGAGACTTCTTTGCAACGGTATATGGCAGCAGAATATAGCCGTCAATTAAGCGAAAAAGTTTTTTATGGTTGCGTAAAAGTTTCTCAGCAAGGCTATTCTGCAGGCGGCACAGCGGTTTACGGAATGGCTCGTCAGTTACTGGATGTAAACAAAAAACCAATCCGTATTCTGAATACAGGAGAACATAAGCAGATTGCTAACGAAAGGGTTTCTTTTACTCCAAAAGATGATAAAACAACAGAAACAGTAAGAGAAATATTTAGCCTTTTTGTAAAACAACGGTATTTAATTCCTGATATTGTTACACACCTAAATCAAAAAGGAATATTATCAGCCAGTGAAAAATTGTGGAATAGGTTCAAAGTAATAAAAATCCTGACAAATGAAACTTATATTGGTACTCGTATATACAATAAGACATGGGGACGATTAAAACAGAAATCACATAAAAATCCTCGTTCAGAGTGGGTAGTAGTCCCTAATGCGTTTGAAGCTATTGTAAAAGAGCAAACTTTTATAGATGCTCAAGAGCGATTGTATTGGATGTTTCCGAGCAATTGGAGACAAGGTGCCAATGCAATCAAGAGAACGAAAAAAAATATTAGACGTGAGATTTTTCAGTGGCTTTTAGACAAAGGATTAACTGCTTTTGAAGCTAACGAATTAGTTTTAGAGCTTCCGATTGTTTTTGCAGTCAAAAATCAAGATAAAGATATTTCACTTTGGTGTTTTCTGATTTCAGAAGAAATGCGCAGGTTTGATAATGTATTGGCAGTAAGTGTTATTCCTGATACGAAGAATGTAATAGATGATTTTTTTCTGTTTTCTGTGCAAGATTTCACTCGTACGAACTACCTTATTCTTTCTAAGAATAGTTCCCGGTATTATAGCTCAAAATTAGAGAGTAGTGCGATTGAAGAAACGATTAAACTGCTTATCCAGCAACTTAAAAGTTCCAGAGATAAATATAATAGTAAATATAATATGCTTTAAAATAAGTTATATCACTTCCTCTGGATGATTTCTTTTCTCTGCTATAAAGACCTTTAGTTTCACACATTTCACGCATAAAGTTGTCATTTAATCCGCTCAAAGCATTGAAAAGATTAGCTTTGTTACTTTCTGTATTGGGAAGTAGTGGCGGCAACTATCAGCAAGCAAAAGGAATTAAACGGCAAGCCCAGCAAGACTTTCAGGGCAATCAAAAAACACTCCGATTACTTTTTTTGTCGCTTTATTGCTCAAACTTATAAAGGACAGAAAGACCTCTAAGTGCTTAAAAAATTATTATGTATAGTGGTCTGCCATATTTTGGCAGCGTGTTGATTTATTTTTGCTAAAAAAAGCGATGGAGAAGAGAAAATTAACTAAAAGCGAGTCGAAAAAATTTCATTGCTCAATGAAAAATTGAGAACCGAAGAAAAGAGCATGTATGCATATTGTTTAAACAAGTTGCTGCCATTTATTAAAGATTCTATTATCCAAAAAGATATCGATGATTATAATTTTGATGCAGACCTATCCGTTTTCTCTAAAGACAAAGCAATCAATGCAAAGTATGATGTAGAAGAAGGTGACTCGATTATCGAAATCGGACATTGGATACTACCGTTGGATAAGGAGGATCAAGAATTTTTTTTAGAAAATGACTGGAATGAATGGAGAAATGGGATTCCGGAAATTAAGCATTTGAGGCTCTGCTATGCAATGCATGCCATTTGGGAAAGCGGACTTAGCATTGAGGATATTTTGGAAATTGATGATGTATGGATGAATATGAGGGTAGATTTTCAGAGTTTTATTAAAAAAGATGATCAGGAACAATTATATGCTTCAAATATTAAGTATTTTGAGAAACATTTTTAAATCGAGTTCAATAAATAATAGTTAATTATAAGTACATTGGTATAAAATGTTAACTTTTCTAAGTAAGCTCACCATGCTATCCAAATGGATAGAAGTTGATTTGTGAACAAAATAACTTAAATAAAGGAACAAAAAACTAAATGAGCAATGAGCATTATGCTTCAAAATGAGAAAACTATGAAAATGAATGGGTAAGGTTTGGGAAAATGATAATTGCAGAATTAAACCAAGCAGTCCATTATTAATAAAAAATATGAAGGTGTAGATATAAAGGTTGTTTTTTTTATACAAGAAATAAATGGCTGGTATGAAGCAAGGGATAAAAATAAAATTGAACAGTTACAAGATGCGGTTTATAATAAAAGTTAGGCGGTACCCAACTCTAAAACGTTAAAATCAATAAATGTCGTTTATTTAAAAAATCAACATAATGGAAAAAATAAGAAATGTACTAAATCAAGTTGCGATTATAAACAAAAAAAATACAGAAATTTTAGACGCAACTGGGGGACGATTTAATATGTTTCGTGTTTGTGGGGTAAATCATTACGAAAATACACATTCGGCAATAATTGCGGAACTTTTGAATCCAAATGGAACTCACGGTTTAAAATCTAAATTGCTGGAATGTTTTATTGAAACAATAGGAGAGTATTTTACTATTGAGAAATTCAACAGTGACAAATCACGAGTACATACAGAACATTCTACCGAAGAAGGGCGAATTGACATTTTGATTGAAGACAATCAAAACAAATCAATTATTATTGAGAATAAAATTTATGCAAACGATCAACCAGAACAACTAATAAGATACGATAGATATGCCAAAAAAACATATAAAAATGGCTCTCAAATATTATATCTTACACTATTGGGGGATCATGCATCTGAACAAAGTAGTAGTAATATATCTTATTTGTCTATTTCGTATAAAGAAAACATAATCAATTGGCTTGAAAAATGTGTTGCGATCGCCTCCCGTTTTCCAATAGTCAGAGAAACAATAATTCAATATATTAATCATTTAAAACAACTAACCAATCAAGATATGGACATAAAAAACAAAGAAGAAATAACAGAAGTTCTATCAAAGATTGAAAACTTAAGAGCTGCTCGAGCAATTTATCAAAATTATACTGCAACTTATAATTACCTTATGGAAAAGCATTTTAATCCTAAAATGGAAGAATTTGCCAAACATAAAGGCTTGGAATACCATTACGAGAAAAGCTCAGAACTATATGTGATATTTAATTTAAGAAGTCCAAGTTGGCCAGAGAAATGTTGGATAAAATTCACTTTTGAAGCAAATCGTTGTCATTATGGATTATTAAACGATCTAAAAGTTTATAGAATTTCTGACGAATACAGGAAAACTCTTCACGAAAATTTGAATAAATTCGATGTTTTTTCTCGCAAAGAAAATAACTGGTGGCCATTTTATGCTCATTATACAAACTTATCCCTTGATACTTGGGAGAACGACATCATCAAAAGTGATAACTTTCTAAATGATTGTAAAGACAAAATAGAAAAATTACTTTTGGCAATGGAAGGAATAAAGTTTTGAAACACTAATGGGTGACCGTCTACCAAGGTATTATCAAAAGCGGAGTTGAACGGCTTCGATGGAACAGAAGTGCAAAGGTTCAACTTCTGTTGTGTTCTCCAAATTACATTTATGAAGTAGAAAAGGAAACTTTCAATGTGGTTAAAGAAGAATTAGAAATATTGCAACCTAATATAGTATTATTTCTTTCTGGATCATATTATGATGGAAAACTAAAAAATGTGTTGGGCGAGATAAAGTATTCCCCCTTACCAAATTACAGAGAACGACAACTTTCTAAATTAGATATTAGCGGAATTGATTTTGCTTTCAGAACTTATCATCCTAATTATCTTTTCCGCAATAATATTAATAGTTATTTCGAAATGATGATAAACGACATTAAATTTTAAAAGTTTTATAGAACTTATTATCAGGAGCTAAACTCAATTAGTTTTTCCTATTCTTCAACTCTGCCGCAATTTGGCAGAGTTGTTTTTTATTTTTGCAGTACCAACTCATTCCTATGTCAAAAAGAGAATCCATAGCCCGCTATTCGCTTATCATCAAAAAACTAAGAAAACATCCGGCGGATTTTTCTGAAATCTTAGATTATCTGGATTTTGAATCTGAATTACAGCAATACAATTACAACATTTCCATACGCACATTCAAACGGGATTTGGAAGATATAGAATCGCACTTTGGCATCAGAATTGAGTACGATTTTTCGGAACGGAAATACAAAATCACAGAGGATAATTTTTCTGAAGCCACCAATAGAATTTTAGAAGCTTATGACATTTTCAATGCTTTGAGCATTTCTGAAAGAATCTCCAAATACATACATTTTGACAAAAGAACATCGAATGGAACACAACATTTGTATCATTTACTGAAAACTATTGAGCGCAGAAAAGTCATCATTTTTGATTATCATAAATATTGGAACAACAAAGGACAAACTTTTAATCGTGAAGCAGAGCCATATGCTTTGAAAGAATTTAAAAATCGCTGGTATCTTTTGGCGAAAGATTTGAAAGACGGACAGCTCAAAACTTTTGGTTTAGAAAGAATGGATGAATTAAAGATCACAAGGCAAGCATTTTCTTATCCCGAGAATTTTGATGTCCAGCAATATTTTGAAAACAGTTTTGGCATCATTCATCCGGAAAACGAAAAACCGCAAAAGGTTGAACTTTCCTTTGATCCACAAGAAGCTAATTACCTGAAATCATTGCCATTGCATCATTCCCAGAAAATAATTAAGGATAACGAAGCTGAATTTGTGATTCGTGTGAAACTTTATATCACTTATGATTTTATTAAAGAATTACAAGCTTACAGTGAAAGGGTAAATGTGCTCAATCCTACATCCTTGGCAAAACAAATAATCAATAACGCTAAAACACTTTTATCTTATTATGAACGATGAAACACTTTTAAAAATAGAACGACTCAATGATGCTTTAGAAGAATTATTTAAATTAGCTGAACTAAAAAGACAAAAAGCAAAAGAATGTCTTTTTGAAGAAGTCAAAATGTTTAGAGACAGAGAAATGAAATTATTGAGAAAAATTACCTTACAATTAGAAGCACTAAGGCAATCAGACATCAAAATAAAATTATTTCTTGACAATAAGCTGTTAAGAAGACGGGATTTCTTACGCATCAAAAATTATCATCAGTTTGTTTATTTTATAAAGTATTTAGGACTGCCTGATTTTATATCATTTGACCAGAATTTGGAAGAAGCATTTTCCGGGTATGACTGTGCAAAATGGTTGGTTATTCATTGTTTGGAACAAAATTTAATATTGCCGGGTTATGTCGTGCACAATCAATATCCGATTGGGAAAGGAAACATTGAATGCCTTTTATTTAATTTTGAAAAAAGAACTAAACTATCCTAAAACAAGCCTGTAAAAATGTATTTACAGGCTTGTTTATTTATAAACTATCATCAGCAATTATTTACCATGACAATTTTTATATTTTTTCCCACTTCCACAAGGACAAAGGTCATTTCTGCCAATTTTTGGTTCAACCTGAACAGGTTGGCGTCTAGGTTGTTGTTGGCGTTGCTCTTCTGAGGGGTCATTATAGTAGTCATTTTCATCAGCGGCATAGCTCGATCCTGCTGAGTCGACCGCAGCTTTATTGTCCCGCATGTGACTCATGTCTGTTCTTTGCGGTATGGCGGCAGCTTCTTGTGGCGGCGCTTCCTGGGAAGGGATACCGGAGCGGCTAAGGAACGATATGATGCTTTGATTGGTTTCAATCAACATCTTCTTGAAAAGTTCAAAAGCTTCAAACTTATAAATCAATAGTGGATCTTTTTGTTCGTAAGATGCCATTTGAACCGAATTCCTTAAATCATCCATTGCACGCAAATGGTCTTTCCAGGATTCGTCAATCATGGCAAGGGTTACATTCTTTTCCAAAGATTCCACGACTGGATATCCTGATTTTTCGATGGCCTCGTTCAACCCTACATAAATCTGCATCCCTTTTACGCCATCGGTAAATGGAATAACGATATTTTCAATCCGGTCGCCTTGTGTTTCTTTAATGTTTTGGAATTGCGGAAGGATCATTTCGCGCAAACCGTCATTTTTTATTTTGTAATATTCGTTGGAGGCATGATACAATTTGTTAGCGATTGTATTGGTTTCTTTTAGTTCATTTTCGCTTAATTCAGGTTCTACTGCCAATGTTTTTAAAACCAATAATTTGAACTCGTCTAAGTTATTGTCATATTTAGAGGCTAAATCCATACAAACATCAAAAAGTGCATTGTCCAAATCTATTTTCAAACGATCGCCAAACAATGCGTGGCGGCGGCGTTTGTAAATTACATCTCTTTGCGCGTTCATGACATCATCATATTCCAATAGGCGTTTACGGATGCCAAAGTTATTTTCCTCCACTTTCTTTTGTGCTCTTTCTATTGACTTTGAAATCATGCCATGTTGCAGAACTTCGCCTTCTTTATGGCCCATTTTGTCCATCATGGAAGCAATCCTTTCTGAACCAAAAAGACGCATTAATTCATCTTCCAGAGAAACAAAAAATTGTGTGGTTCCTGGATCTCCCTGACGACCGGCACGACCCCTTAACTGCCTATCTACACGACGGCTTTCATGTCGTTCTGTACCAATAATTACTAAGCCACCAGCTTCTTTTACGCCTGCGCCAAGTTTGATATCAGTACCGCGACCAGCCATGTTTGTGGCAATGGTAATTGCACCTTGTAAACCAGCGGCTTGAATTACTTCAGCTTCCCTTGCGTGTTGTTTGGCGTTTAATACATTGTGCGGGATTTTCTTTTGTTGTAACATCCGTCCTAACAATTCAGATACTTCAACAGATGTGGTCCCTACTAAAACCGGACGGCCAACGCTGCGCATGGCTTCAATTTCATCGATTACTGCCTTGTATTTTTCCCTTTTTGTTTTATATACCAAATCTTGACGGTCATTCCTGATAATAGGCACATTCGTCGGAATATTCACTACATCCAATTTGTAAATTTCCCAGAATTCACCTGCCTCCGTTTCTGCCGTACCCGTCATACCACAAAGCTTGTGGTACATTCTGAAATAGTTCTGTAAAGTAACCGTGGCAAAGGTTTGGGTGGCAGCTTCTACATTTACATTTTCTTTGGCTTCAATCGCTTGGTGCAATCCGTCGGAATAACGGCGGCCTTCCATGATACGGCCTGTTTGTTCATCAACGATTTTTACTTTTCCGTCGATGACCACATATTCGTCGTCTTTTACAAATAGGGTATAGGCTTTTAATAATTGTTGTGCGGAATGAATGCGTTCTGCTTTAGAAGCATATTCTTGAAGTAAGACATCTTTTTGTTTTACCTTTTCCTCTGGCTCAATATCCTTTTTTTCGATTTCTGAAAGTAAAATCGCAATATCGGGAAGGATAAAAAAGTTAGGATCTTCGCCTTCGCCGGTAATCAATGCCAGGCCTTTTTCAGTTAAATCAACGCTGTTTTGTTTTTCGTCAATCGTGAAATAAAGCTCTTCGTTTACTTTGGGCATGTGCCTTTGCTGTTCGCCGATATAATGATTTTCGGCTTTTTGCAGCAATTGACGGTTACCTTCTTCACTCAAATATTTAATGATTGCCGTATTTTTAGGTAAACCCCTAAATGCACGGTACAGTTCCAAACCACCTTCTTCCACGCCTGAGTTCCCTTCTGCAATCAATTTTTTAGCTTCTGTCAATGCACGGTTGACCACTTTCTTTTGGACTTCAATTAATTTCTCGATCCTTGGTTTTAAAAAGTGAAATTCCTGTTCGTCACCTTTTGGAACAGGTCCTGAAATAATCAAGGGTGTACGCGCATCATCGATCAATACGCTATCCACTTCATCCACCATTGCATAATGGTGTTTCCTTTGCACCATTTCCTGAGGATTGTGCACCATGTTATCCCTCAAATAATCGAAACCAAATTCGTTGTTGGTACCATAAGTGATGTCTGCCAGGTATGCTTTTCTACGCTCCGGCGAATTGGGTTGGTGTTTGTCGATGCAATCAACGGTTATACCCAACCATTCAAAGATTGGCCCGTTCCATTCCTGATCTCTTCTTGCCAAATAATCATTCACGGTTACGATATGCATACCTAAACCTGCAAGGGCATTGAGATAAGACGGTAATGTAGAAACCAAAGTCTTACCTTCACCCGTTGCCATTTCGGCAATTTTACCTTGATGCAATACCATGCCACCTACTAGTTGGACATCATAATGCAGCATGTTCCAAGTGATGGAGTTTCCGGCGGCATCCCAACTATTTTTGAATATTGCGTTTTCGCCTTCAATCCGCACATAATCTTTGCTGATTGCCAATTCTTTGTCCAGTTCTGTTGCTTTGGACACCATTTCCGTATTATCCTTGAAGCGATGCGCCGTTTCTTTCATTACTGCAAAAGCTTCCGGAAGCAATTCTTCCAATACTTCTTCTAATAAATCGTCTCTTTTCTTTGCTAATTTATCTGCTTCGTCGTAAATGGCTTCCCTTTCCTGCAAGTCCAAATCAGGTTGGTTGTCTGCTTCCGCTTTTTTGTCGGCGATTTGTTGATCTATCGGAGCTAAAAAAGCTTTTATTCTTTCCTTGAATTCTATGGTTTTGTTCCTTAGCTCATCGTTGGAAAGAGATTGATAGCTTTCATAATGTTCGTTTATATCCTTAATTACGGGAATTAATTTTTTGTAATCCTTGTCCGATTTACTGCCACCAAATATTTTATTTATGAAACCTAACATCTTAGCGTTTGTGTTTTTTATTGATTTGTTTCGTTAATGATTTTTAGTCAATAGACTATTGTTGATAGTCTATTTAAGCGGACAAAGGTAAGAAAAAAATAAACCTATAAAATATTTTATCTTTGGGATTGGTGGTGCGATAATGTTGCCGTTTCCATTTATTAACCATTTTGTTGGAATTAGCTGTAGAATTGTTGTTGCGTTATCTTTTTTAAACGGTAATTCCCATCTTATTTATTTATGACAATTACGACATAATCTTGGGAAGCTGCTTTTGAGTTTGAAAAAGCTCGTTTAGAGATTTTTTTCTTTCTTTTTCAGGTCTGATTCAAGTTGCCGCATTTCTTTAGGCTTTTCTTCTTCATCGCCCAATAAAATACCCCAGGCTTCAAAACCTTCCACGCGGTCAAAAATAACTTTGGCAATACCGATTAACGGGATCGCCAAAAACATACCGGCAATGCCCCAAATCATTCCGCCTGAAACCACTCCCAATATTACGATCAGGGGATTCAGTTTCACTTTTGACCCTACAATTTTAGGCATGGTAATATTCGCATCTATAAAATGAAGGATAATGAGCGCAATGGCAACATATAGAGCATGCTGCCCGTCTGAAGTTGCAAAAGTGATGCAGCAGGTAATTGCGATGGCTACATAAATTCCGATATAGGGGATTAAGTTAAGGATGCCGACAAGCAGTGCCAATAAGAAAATATATGGAATGCCCAATATCCAGAATATCAAAAAAGAAAGTGCCACCATGATGGAAGTTTCAATGAATAGCCCTGTGATATATTTTCGGATAATGAATTTCACTTGTTCCGCAATATCATATATTTTGTCGATATTCTTTTGAGAAAATGCAACTACGATAAAGCGCATGAGTAATCTACGATATAGTAAAATGAAAAAAGTATAAATGAGCATGAAGATAAATAGGAGTAGGGTAGAAGAAACGGAAATCAGCGTTTTTTCCAAAATTGCTTTCCCTGAATTTAAAACTGAAGGTGTCGTATTGTTGATATAATTAGTTTGTTGATTAGAGTTTAGGTGGAATTTAATCCTAATCCAACCTTGCAATTCATGCGTCAAGTCCAATATTTGTTTTTTGAATGCGGGCCATTCCTGCGCTAAATTTGATATTTGTGCACCAAATAAACAAACGATGCCCGCAAAAAAGACCAATGCTACTAATATAGTCACAATGGCCGCTAGCCCTCTTGGAAAATGAAATTTCTTTTCTAAAAATGTGGCAATCGGCAATAGGAAAATAGAGAATAGAAATGCAAATACCAAAGGTGCCAATACGGTTTTCCCAATTATGGAAAGATACCCCAATGCCACAATGGAAATGAGTATGCAGGCAAGCTTTAGGAAAAAAGGGAGGGTAATGTTTCTCATAAATTGATGAAATGATAATTTGAATGGATGGTAACAGCAATAGTGGAGCAAAGTTGCTGAAAAATGACAAGGTTTCAATTAATTAATTTTTTTTGATTGTTATGAAAAAAGGTAATACCTTTGCAGCCTTAAAATTAAGACGCTCTAATCATGTAATGGTTTGGGAGAGTTTTTAAATCACTCGTTAATACCAAAAAATAAAGTCAATGGCTAAAGAAATTTCGGGCTTCGTAAAGCTCCAATGCAAAGGCGGCCAAGCTAATCCAGCTCCGCCAATCGGTCCTGCTTTAGGTTCCAAAGGTGTAAATATCATGGAATTTTGTAAGCAATTCAACGCCCGCACGCAAGACAAACAAGGTAAAGTATTACCTGTTGTCATCACTGTTTTCAGTGACAAATCTTTTGAATTTATAATCAAAACCCCACCAGCTGCCGTGCAATTGATGGAAGTGGCGAAAATAAAATCAGGATCTAAAGAACCCAACCGCAACAAAGTGGGTCAAGTTTCTTGGGCACAAGTAGAAGAAATCGCTAAGGATAAAATGGAAGACTTAAATTGCTTCACTATCGAAAGTGCCATGAAAATGGTAGCTGGTACAGCACGCAGTTTAGGGATTACTGTTGAAGGAAATGCTCCTTGGCACAACTAAACCCCATTGATTCACCCAAATAAATTATTGTTGCAATGGCATCTTTAACAAAATCAAGAAAGGCTGCAGAAGCCAAATTAGATAAAAATAAGACATATACACTTACTGAGGCTGCTCAGTTAATGAAAGAAATCAACTGTACTAAATTTGACAGCTCCGTTGATGTTCATATCCGTTTAGGGATTGATCCAAGAAAAGCTGATCAGGCACTTCGCGGAACGGTTACTCTTCCTCACGGAACGGGTAAAACCAAAACAGTATTGGTACTTTGTCCACCTGACAAAGAAGCAGAAGCAAAAGCTGCAGGTGCTGATTTCGTAGGTTTGGACGAATTCATTTCAAAAATTGAAGGTGGTTGGACGGATATCGATGTAATCGTTGCCACGCCTTCCGTAATGCCTAAGATAGGGCGTTTAGGTAAGGTGTTAGGACCTCGTAACTTAATGCCAAATCCTAAAACCGGAACTGTTACAAATGATGTTGCTAGTGCCGTAACCGATGTAAAAGGTGGGAAAATAGCTTTTAAAGTAGATAAAACCGGCATTATTCACGCTTCCATAGGCCGTGTTTCTTTCGAACCAAACAAGCTTGCTGAAAATGCTCAAGAATTAATTAATACTTTAGTGCGCATGAAACCTGCCACTGCCAAAGGTATTTATGTTAAAGGCGTGAGCATGGCTTCTACTATGAGCCCAGGATTAGCTATTGATACGAAAACTGTCGGTGCTAACTAAGAAATCCTTTTCAAAAAAATGGATTGAAAGAAACTATTTTAAATAACTTTCCCGCAAGGGACAAAATTTTCAAACAATGAAACCTGCTCAAAAAACAGAAGCAATTGAGCTTTTAAAAGAAAAGTTTTCCCAATACAGTAACTTTTATGTTACCAATACGGAATCCCTTTCTGTAGCACAAATCAATAAATTACGCCACTTATGCTTTGAAAAAAGCGTGGAAATGAAAGTAGCAAAAAATACTTTGATCAAAAAAGCATTAGAAAGCTTTAATGACGAAAAATATGCCGGCATTTACGATTCTTTAAAAGGAGTAACAGCTTTGATGTTCTCTGATTCACCTAAAGATCCCGCAGTTATCCTGAGTTCTTTCCGTAAGGAAAACAAAGGTGACAAACCGGTGTTGAAAGCTGCATTAATCGGTGAGGATGTTTTTGTTGGTGACAACCAATTGGCTGCACTTAAAGATATCAAAACCAAAAACGAGCTTATCGGTGAAGTTATTGGCTTATTGCAATCTCCAATCCGCCGCGTAATCTCTGCCTTGGTTCAAAAAGCAGAAAGAGATAGCGAAGGTGGTTCCGATACTGCAGTTTCAGAAACTCCGGCAGCAGAATAAGAGTATGTTTGGGTTGAGTTTTTTAAATCCAACCTAAATTCAAAAAAGGCTTCCAGTAATTAAATATATTTATAACCAAACTCATTAAAATCATAACAATGGCAGACGTAAAAACATTAGCCGAATCATTAGTTAACTTAACCGTTAAAGAAGTTCAGGAATTAGCAGATGTATTGAAAGAACAATACGGAATCGAACCAGCAGCAGCAACAGTTGTGGCAGCAGCAGGTGGCGAAGCAGCAGCAGTTGAAGAAAAAACATCTTTCGATGTAATCTTGAAAGCAGCAGGACCTTCTAAATTAGGCGTTGTTAAGTTGGTAAAAGAATTGACTGGTCTTGGCTTGAAAGAAGCTAAAGAATTAGTTGATGGCGCTCCAAAAGCAGTAAAAGAAGGCGTTTCTAAAGCTGAAGCTGAAGACTTAGTCGCTAAATTAAAAGAAGCAGGTGCTGAAGTAGAATTAGCTTAATCATTGTCTCAATATTGTAAAAATGCCTTCATTTAAAAAATGAAGGCATTTTTTATTGAGGTATTTGCCTTTTTTGCCATACCTTTGTACAGATTCTAAAAGATGGACGGGCTTTTTATGCCCTTGATTTTATATTCATTAGAACCTCCTTAAATATGCCTAAAGTAACTTATAATAATAAAAATGCCGTTTTCTTCAAATCTTTAAAAATAGATGTAGAAAACTATTTCAAATCCAATAATATCAGCAAGACCGGCAATTGGTCGCTTTACATAAAAGCCATCGTATTGATTGCCGCCGCCGTGTCACTCTATCTTTTTATTCTTTTTTCCGATGCAGCTGCAGGTTGGAAAATTGCCTCCTGTGCCTTATTTGGTGTCACGCTTGCCTGTATTGGTTTTAATGTGATGCACGATGCCTGTCACGGCAGTTATTCCAGCAAAAAATGGGTCAATGAACTTTTGGGGTTAACTTTAAACGCATTAGGCGGTAACGCTTTCTTTTGGAAACAGAAACACAACATCATCCACCATACTTACACCAATATCGACGGTGTGGATGATGATATTGCGAAAAGCCCGTTTATCAGGATGTGCAGTACCCAAAAATGGGTTCCTGCGCACAAAGTGCAACATATTTACCTGCCTTTCCTTTATATGCTCGGTTCCATATTTTGGATCTTTGCAAAGGATTTTGAAAACTACTTTAGTAAAAAAGTTTACACCACGCCAATTAGCAACCTTTCCAAAAAGGAGCATTGGATATTTTGGATCAGCAAAAGCCTTTATTTTGTTTTTTATATCATTCTTCCAATTGTAATCGTTGGTTTCTTACCTTGGTTATTGGGTTTTGTCGTGATGCATTTTACAATGGGATTTACCTTATCCATCGTTTTTCAATTAGCGCATGTCGTTGAAGAAACGGAGTTTGCTTTTATTGCCGAAGACTCCACGGATACTTTGTTTCTGGAAAGCGAATGGGCAGTTCATCAAATTAAGACGACCGCCAATTTCTCACCAGACAGCAAAGTGATTTCCTGGTTCGTTGGTGGTTTGAATTTCCAAATTGAACATCATTTATTCCCAAGAGTCAGTCATGTCCATTATCCGGCATTGAGCAAAATTGTAGAAGAGAAATGCAAAGAATTTGACTTAAATTACATCAGCATACCAACAATGGGACAAGCAATCAATTCTCATTTTAAATTGATTAAAGACTTAGGTCAAAAACCTGAAATAAAGAACATGCATCCGGTAGCTGCAATGACGGTTTAATATGAGTACAAATTCAAATAACGAATTTAATTTGATAAGAGGATGTCTAAAAAAGGCCGCCTCTTATTGTTTTGATACTTGGGTAGTAAGGAGTTAAAGACCGATTAATCTTCATTAACTTTATATTCAAATAAACCTTGAATCAATTCTTGTTCACGGGAAATATAAAAGACATTTCAGAGGGATGGAACTTTAACATAGCAGCTATTTTATGTCTTTTCTTAATTAAGCGGTATTTTTGTATATCCAATATTTCAAAAGTATCTAAATCCATTTGACTTATTTGCGCATTCTTGAGGAAAGTGTATAAAAATGCCGCATCTTCCGGGTTTTCCGCAATAATATCATGTGGGAAATTTTGCCAATATTTTTCTTTCTTAAAATACATAATAAAAGGTTTTGAACCGAATTAATTTATATTCCTTTTGTAACTTTTGGGTGGCTTATACCGCGTATTTAAATTATTGCAATCACAGCTTTTTCTACCTGTAGCGCAACTTTGAAAAAGGAAGCCTACAATAATGGATATACCCAAAAAAAGGATTACCCTTTTTGCACTTTTCCCAAATTCTTTGATCATAATCTCAAATCTCTGTTTATATTTGTAAAGTTAAAAAAATAATCTTGTTTTTAAAGTTAAAAATTTTAGTGGCACCGTTGGATTGGGGATTAGGACATGCCACACGGTGTATTCCGATAATTGCTTACCTCCATTCCCTGCATCACGAAGTATTTATCGCTGCCGAGAGTGCTGCTGCCAAACTGTTGAAAGAAAATTTCCCCAATATTCAGGTGCTTCATTTAAAAGGTTACCGCATTCAGTACAGCAAAAAAAAGCGTAATTTTTCCACTAAAATTATTGCCCAGATACCCAAGATATTAAATTCCATAAATCAGGAGCAAAAATGGTTGAAATCGAAACAAGAGCTATTTCAATTTGATTGTGTAATTTCGGATAATAGATATGGTTTGTTGCATAAAGAAATACCCAGTGTGATCTTAACGCATCAATTAAGTATCCAATCGGGGAAAGGGAAAATTGTGGATGCCATTTTAAGGAAAATGCATTATGCACTGTTAAATAAATTCAAGGAGTGCTGGATTGTGGATTATCCTTTAAATAGAGGCATTTCGGGAAATTTGGCACATCCTCGACATCTTCCCGCAAATTCAAAGTATATCGGGATCATTTCTCAATTTGGAAGATTCCTTAAAAAGCCCTTTACAGAAAAAAAACCAAATGAGATATTGGTTTTGCTTTCAGGGCCGGAACCCATGCGTTCTATTTTGGAGGAGCAATTAATTACACAAATCCACACAATAAAAGGTTACAAATTCATCATTGTAGGCGGAAATCCATTAGGAGCCAAACATGTGTTGGAAAATGAAAATATTGAATACTACAATTATCTTACCGCAGAAAAACTGATGGCATGTTTGGAAAATGCAAAATTAGTCATTTGCAGAAGCGGATATTCCACGATTATGGATTTGGCAATCTTGAATAAAAACGCAGTTTTAATTCCAACACCAGGACAAACAGAACAAGAATATTTAGCTAAGTACCTTAATGATAACAATTTGTTTTTCGTTGCACATGAAAATGACATACAACTTTCTGAAGCTATAATCAGCGCCTTGCCGTTTCCGGGTTTTACAGAAATAAGGGAAACTCCGCATGTTTTAATGAAGCAGGCAATTGATGCCATACTTGAAAAAATACAAAAGCAACGCTTTTGTAATCCCTAGAGTGCATTACCTTTGTACCATGGTTGAACAGACAACAGACCCAATGGAAACAATTGCCGATTTTTGGCAAAAAAGACCGATGGTTATCGCCGGTCCCTGTAGTGCGGAGACAGAAACTCAGGTTGTGCAAACTGCCATTGAATTAAAAGCTATTGGAAAGGTGGATGCTTTGCGTGCGGGGATATGGAAACCCCGGACCCGGCCGGGGAATTTTGAAGGAGTTGGAGAAATAGGGTTGGAATGGTTGAAAAGCGCAAAAGAGCATACCGGGTTGCCCATCGCGGTGGAAGTTGCCAATGCCAAGCAAGTACAATTGGCTTTAGCTGCTCAAATTGATATTTTATGGATTGGTGCAAGGAGTACGGCTAACCCCTTCAGCGTTCAAGAAATTGCAGATGCTTTAAAGGGAAGTGATGTTCCTGTATTTATAAAAAATCCGGTTAATCCGGATATAGAACTCTGGATTGGTGCGGTTGAGCGTATTCAAAAGTGCGGAATAGAAAAAATAGGCTTGATCCATCGCGGATTTTCTGCATATGGAAATTCAGAATTTAGGAATGTGCCGACCTGGCAATTGGCAATCGAGATGAAGCGCCGTTTTGCTGGGTTGCCTTTTATAGTGGACCCTTCACATATTTGTGGTAATCGGCATTTGTTGAAAAGCGTCATGCAGAATGCAATAGATTTGGATTATAATGGAATCATAATCGAAAGTCATAATAAACCAGATGAAGCCTGGAGTGATGCCAAACAACAAGTAACACCGCAAGTATTGCAAAAATTAATCGGTGAAATCATTTGGAGAAAAGAGAAAATCAGCTCTGAAGAAACAGAAGAGAAACTGGAAAGGTTTCGCCGTATTATTGATAATTTGGATGATGAAATATTATTGCTGTTGAGCAAAAGGATGGGTATTGCAGAAGAAATCGGCAGATATAAAAAAGAAAATGCTGTAACCATCTTACAAACTACACGCTGGAACAAAACATTAGAAAGACTAGGCAAAAATGCAGAAAAATTGGGATTGTCGGTTGATTTTGTAAATCAATATTTTAACGCTATTCACATGGAAAGCATCCGGCACCAAGATAAGGTGATGAACTTAAGATAAATTCTTTAATTTACCCTTTTCCCTTCCCATACTCGTAGGCATGCTGCTGGTTTGTAGAATTTCTTTTTAATAATTCTACAGTATTTATAACTAATTGAATGGACTTAGCAGAGCAAGTATATTTTAAATTAATTAAGATTTGTGAATTATTTAGCCCTATTCAATAAAATAAATACGAACTTTGTCCCTTATCTCAATCGTTTTGAACGAGAGGATTCTATATATCTTCGTCAAGCGGTAAGTTTATTAAATCCATTTTGTTATCTTCCATAAGTAAAAATGAAAAAACAAATCTATCAGAGTACGATCTTCGGAACAATAACTGCTCCAGCATCCAAAAGCTTGATGCAACGTGCCTTGACGGCAGCGTTATTGAGTAAGGAAGAAATATTCTTACATAATGCAGGCTTTTCAAACGATGATATCGTAACCCTCCGGATTATTCAATATTTAGGAGCGGAAGTTACTACGCTGGATGATGGCACTTTGAGGATTAAGTCTTTTTTTAAACCTCATTTACCTGAACCTTATCCTTTTAAAGGATTGAAAATCATTCAGTGCGGAGAGAGTGGATTAGCAGCGAGAATGTTTACTCCAATTGCGGGATTGATCGATCAAAGAGTGGTTCTGGAAGGTGAAGGTGGTTTGTTGAGAAGGCAACTAGGTATCCCTGAAGAAATATTCAAAGATATGAAAGTGAAATTCGGCAGCAGGTCAGGTCGGATTCCGTTTAGGATAAGGGGGCCTTTGGTTCCTGTAAACATAGAGGTCGATTGTTCTGCTACTTCCCAATTTTTGACAGGTTTGTTATTTGCTTATTCTTATGCAGGAGCCGAAGATGTAACAATCAGTTTGAAGAATTTGAAAAGCTCACCTTATATAGATCTTACTTTGGCAGTGATGCACGATTTTGGAATGACCGTTCCGGTAAACGACAACTACCAAAAATTATATTTCCCTAAAAACACGGATGCTAATCGTTCCAAGCCAAAGTTAGGTACATTACATTATACGGTGGAATCTGATTGGAGCAATGCTGCAATGATGTTGGTTGCTGGTGCAACGGCAGGTGAAGTGACGATAAAAGGCTTGGATCTGAATTCTTATCAAGGTGATAAAATTATTTTGGAAGTATTAAAACAGGTTGGTTGTGACTTAACGGTTACGGACGAACAAATTTTTGTAAGGAAAAATCAATTAAACGCATTTCATTTTAACGCAGAACACTTTCCTGATTTGTTTCCCCCACTGGTAGCTTTGGCTGCAAATTGCAAAGGAACGAGTGTGATTGAAGGTATTCAACGGCTGAAATACAAGGAAAGTAATCGGGCAGTCAGCCTCCAGTATGAATTTGGTCGTTTGGGCATTAAAATCAATTTCGAAGACGACAAGATGTTGATTGAAGGCGGACAGATTTCCGGAGGGAAGGTGAAGTCACATAATGACCATAGGGTTGCGATGGCTTTGACGATTGCAGGCTTGAATGCCATTAGCAGGGTAGAGGTGGGGGATGCAGAAGCTGTGGATAAATCTTATCCATATTTCTATTCAGATTTGAATGTATTAGGTGCAAAAATAGAAACATCCCTTCGATAAGATGTTCTTTAAATTGAATAATAAATACATATTTTTTTGTTTCGTGAATTATTATATATGAAGTACGCCTGGATTTTTTATGCCTTATTGCTGAGTGGCTGTGGCGTCTACAGCCTAACAGGAGCGCATATTGGCGGAAAAACAATTCAAATTCCTAGCTTAGAAAACAGGGCACCAAATGTGAACCCGACTTTGGCTACGACTTTGGAGAATAAAATAAGATCCAGGATTTTATCCCAAACCGGATTAACTTCGGTAAATACCGAAAATGCGGATTACGAACTGAAAGCAGTTATTACGGGGTATAGCGTGTCCGTCACAGGTGCGCAAAGCAATAATATGGCATCACAAAACAGGTTGACAATTACTTTACAAGTCGATTTCGTAAATAAACTGGACGAAAAAGCAAGTTTTAAAAGTTCGTTCAACAGGTTTGAGGATTTCAAAGCCAATCAACAATTACAATCGGTTGAGGATGGCTTAATTGAGAAGATAGGGAATGATCTTGCAGATGATATTTTCAATAAGGCATTTGTGAATTGGTAATGTATTTTAATTAAAAATAATTTATATAAATTGGTCAGTACAATAAAATTTTCATCTTGGATTAATAAACCGCTTTCTGTACTGAATACAGAAGGACGGATACTGAAGAGTATGGCTGATGAGTTTCCTTATTTTTTGCCTTTGCAATACCTGAATTGGTTACATGAGCAAGAGGACAGAACCCCTTTGATCCTTTTTAAAGAAATTAATCCGGCTAATATTGTATTGCTACATTCTTTTATTCATTCCCCTATTGAAAATCAAGTTGCGGTATCGTTGGACGAAACGGGCGTTTTGGAAAATGAATTGGAGTATGCAACCTTAAATACGGACGATTACTTTGCCAATCAAGGTGTGAGTATTGCACACGGCTGGCCGGAAAAAGAAACTTTTAATATACCATCAAGCCAAGAGACAGAAGCTGATTTGAAAGGCAAAGAACAATCTTTGATGGTAGTCATGAGTTTTACGGAATGGCTGGCTTATCTGCAATCGAAAACGGAAAAAGCGCGGGAAGAAGAAGAAGGCCAAAAAGCATTGAAAGCCATGTGGCAAAAGCAAAAATTAGCCGAAGCATTGGAAGAAGAAAATGAAGAAATCCCCGAAGCAGTATTCGAAATGGCCGTTAATTCTATAATGCCGGAAGAAGCTCTGATCAGTGAATCCTTAGCAGAAGTGTATGCCATGCAAGACAAAAAGGAAAAGGCAATAGAAATCTATAAAAAATTAAGTTTGTGGAATCCTGAAAAAAATGGTTATTTTGCACAAAAAATAAAAAACTTACAAAAAGAAACAAAAATATGACAACCTTATTGATGGTTATTATCATGATTGCCTGTGTGGTATTATCTTTTTTCATCCTTATTCAAAAACCAAAAGGCGGTGGGCTTTCAGGAGCTTTCGGAAGCGTTGGGGCGCAAGTAATGGGTGTAAAGCAATCTTCTGACGCAATGGAGAAAGGTACTTGGTACACCATGTTACTTATCGGTGTTTTAAGCATCGCTTCTGTGTTTACTTTAAATATCGTTAATCCGGAAAAAGCACAAAAACAACAAACTGAGCAACCGCAACAACAACCGGCCGCCAATACGCCACCTGCTGCACAATAGGTTATCGTTGGTTGCAATATTGATATTTTAAATGCCCACTTTTTGGTGGGTATTTGTATTGTAATGATGTAAAGAAAGCAAAGCGTATCCTGATTATACACGCTTTCTTTTATGATATTTGAACAAAATAATTTTTAAACACTAATGCCCATTTACTATTTCCCAATATTTGCCGCATGCTTAGGGTGGTTATTTTTTTATTTCTTGCTCAGTATGTTTTTTAGCAAAAAAAAACATACTAGGTTTAATTTCATGTATGTCTTAAGATCACAGAAAAAAGGGCTGGCATTGGAAGCAGGGAAAATAGTACAACAAAAATTTTTGAATTCTGAAGTAATCAAAAATAAATTGGAAGATCCTGCAGTATTTCAGTCAATACAACCGGGAATAGAAAAATACATTACCTATTTTTTGGAAGAAAAGCTAATAAAGAAGTATCCCATTATCAACATGTTGGGCGGTGATGAGCTCATAGGAAAAATAAAGAAGAATTTATTGGAAGAAATGGAATTCGTAATCCCTCAGGTCCTTCAGAAATATGCGGGCACACTTCAGGAAAAAATCCCAATTGACGAAATCGTGCAAAATGAAATCATGCAAATCTCGGAAGCCCGGGTCCAACGCATATTTTTACAAAAAAGTAAAAAATACCTAGGCTTTATCCCTCTTGCCGGTGCTATTTCAGGATTATTGATTGGATTGATTTTAATATTGCTTTTAAAAGCTAATTTTTAAAAATTGACAGTAAAATAGTACTTTTGCAACCTTATTAATCTTCAAAATTTTTTTAATAATGTTGCAAATTCCCAATCAAACGAATTTTTATAAGGGTAAGGTCCGTGATGTATATACCATTTCAGATAAATACCTGGCAATGGTGGTAAGCGATCGGATTTCCGCTTTTGATGTTGTATTACCTCGGACGATTCCCTTCAAAGGGCAGGTTTTAAACCAGATAGCTGCCCGTTTTTTGGATGCGACGAAAGATATCGTGCCAAATTGGGTATTGGACAGTGCATCCTTGCCCAATGCCACAATAGGATTAAAATGTGAAACCTACCCCATCGAAATGGTCATTCGCGGCAACCTGACAGGTCATGCCTGGCGCACTTATAAAAGCGGAAAACGTGAATTATGTGGTGTTCCATTACCCGAAGGCATGAAAGAAAACGACTTTTTTGACCAACCGATCATCACGCCAACTACTAAAGAAAACGAAGGTCATGATGAAGATATTTCAAGAGAAGAAATTATCGGGAAAAGCATTATCCCGGAACATGAATATATTCAATTAGAAAATTTTACCAGGGCATTATTCAAAAGAGGTCAGGAAATTGCCCATAAAAGAGGATTGATTTTGGTTGATACCAAATATGAATTTGGAAAAATCGGCGATCAAATTTATTTAATTGACGAAATCCACACACCCGATTCTTCCCGTTATTTCTATCTTGAAGGATTTGATGACCGCCAAAAAAACGGAATGGCACAAACACAACTTTCTAAAGAATTTGTGCGCGAATGGTTGATGGAACATGGTTTCCAAGGACAAGACGGACAACAAGTGCCCGAAATGACCGATGAAAAGGTAAAGGAAATCTCTGACCGTTATATTCAGCTTTACGAACAGGTCATTGGCGAAAAATTTCATGCAAAAGCAATTTCCGAAACTGACCTGCAAAATGGCATTACTGAAATTGTGACGCAGCTTTCCTAGTCCTACAAAGTTTAAATACAATATGAAATAATGGCAATAAGAATTTTGGTTACCGGTGGAACTTTTGATAAAGAATACGATTTGTTGACTGGCAAATTGAATTTTGAAGAAACGCATATTCCTGAAATGTTGAAATTAGGAAGATGCACAGTGGACACGGATGTGAGAACAATCATGATGGTGGATAGTTTGGAAATGACCGACAGCGACAGGGAAGTAATCTTGCATAGCTGCAAAACAGCGACCGAAGATAAAATACTGATCACTCATGGAACGGATACCATGGCGGAAACGGGCGCTTTTTTGGCTAAAGAAAATATCCCCAAAACCATCGTGCTTACGGGTGCCATGATTCCTTATAAATTTGGCAGTTCAGACGGGTTCTTTAATTTAGGGGCGGCCTTGGCGTTTTTGCAAACCTTGCCGTATGGTGTGTATGTTGCCATGAATGGCCGTTATTACGATTGGAACAATGTGCGGAAAAACAAGAAAACAGGCTTATTTGAAGAGCTTCATTAAATGTTAAATTTACAACCAACACCTTTAGATCAACTTGAAAAAAAGGCGGCAGAACAGAAAAAGAGCCATAAGGATTTATTGAAAAGAATCCCCAAAAACAAGGCCTTATCTGTTCTGCCCGCTTTACACGATGAAGCTTTTAGCAAAATCGATTGTTTGAAATGTGCCAATTGTTGTAAAAACTATTCGCCCCGCTTTAAATTGCCGGATATAAAGAGGATTTCAAAAAGGCTAAAAATGAAGGAAAGTGCTTTCATTACAACGTATCTGAATCTGGATGAAGACGGTGACTATGTGGTAAAAAGTAGCCCTTGCCCATTTTTAGGCGACGATAATTATTGCAGTATATATGAAGACCGCCCACGGGATTGCATGCGTTTCCCTTATACTTCCGAAGATGTGTTAATTAAACAAATAAATCTAACCTTAAAAAACGCTTCCATTTGCCCCGCGGTATTTTATGTGTTAGAAAAAATGAAAGAATTGTAAGTCAAAACAATGTCATCTTTTACCCTCACATCAATTTGATTTAATCAGTTAAGGAAATGTTTCTTACCTTTGCACAATTATTTCATTAAATAAAAACATTTTTCAAATGAAAAAAGTAACCTTCTCAATTTTTGCAGGTTTGGCATTATTTACTTTTGCATCCTGCGGTGGCGACAAAACCAATGAAACCGCAACTGATACAAATACTGAATTTGTAGATGACAGTTCAGCTACTTCAGCAGAAGCTGCAGCGCCCGTTACGCTTGAAATTTCCGCAGGAGATGATATGCGTTATGACAAAGATGTATTGGAAGCTAAACCGGGTCAAAAAGTGACTTTGATTTTGCACCATACGGGCAAAATGACTAAAGATCAAATGGGTCACAATTTTGTATTGTTGAAAGAAGGAACTGATGTAAATGCTTTTGGCCAGGCTGCGGCAGCTGATAAAGAAAACGATCATATCCCGGCTGCTTTTGTTGATCAAATCATTGCTCATACAGATTTAATCGGTGGTGGTGAAACAGCTCAAATTGAATTTACAGCACCCACTACTCCAGGAAATTATCCTTTTGTTTGTTCTTTCCCCGGCCATTTCGGTTCCATGAAAGGTACATTCATTGTAGAATAATATTTTAACGACTAATAATAAAAGCCCCGAAATTATTTTAGGGGCTTTTTATTATTAGTGGCTATGCTCACAAAACAACTGATTTCTGTATGAATGGTTTTACACACTATTGAGCGGTAAAATTCTTAATTAAATTCTTTGCATTTTAGGTTTATATATTCAGCCTTTTCATAAAACAAAAACCTCCCGTTTAAGGAAGGCTTTATTAGCGTAATGCTATATCTTTTTAGGAAGTTTTTTCAGTCTTGGCAATTATTTTTTTAATTGCAGTCTTAGGACGGGATACGCCGTAAGTACCTTTAAAAATTTTTCCTCTTTTTGTGCGTTTATCGCCTCTGCCCATAATTTTAGTTTATTTAGAAAAAAGTAAATCAATACGCAAAAGTAACGAAACCAAAGCATTTAATGATAAATTTCAGGGATTAAAATAATAAATTATTTTTTGCTGCCAATTTTAGTAGCAAGGTCTTTCCCTGCTTTAAACTTAGGGACTTTTTTTGCTTTTATTTTTAATGACGCACCAGTTTGGGGATTCCTACCAGTTCTTGCTGCCCTTTGTGTTACGGAAAAAGTTCCAAAACCAACCAAGGTTACCCGGTCACCTTTTTTTAATGCCCCGGTTACATTTTTTGTAAAAGAATCCAAGGCACTGTTTGCCTGAGCTTTTGTTAGACCAGTGTCTTTTGAAATGCTTTCAACTAATTCTGCTTTGTTCATAAAAAGTCTTTTAAATAGGTAATTGGTTACTGTGAAACAAATATACATATTTTTTTATAAACACAATGCTTTTTCAAAAAAATGTTTATAGCTTCCTTTATGATTAGCTTACTTGATATATAAATTTAATTTTTTAACCAGGCTTCTATTTCTTTTTGGTTGATTTCGGGTTCCGAAGTCTTTCTCACAATAATAGAATCTGAAACCCAGAATATTGTTGGGACACCCGTTTCGCCAGCTGCATTTAAGACTTCTACGAATTTCTTGTAATCCATAAAAGAATAAGGGATTTTATTATCTTTGGTATCTTTCATGAAATCTTCAAATGCGACATGTTGCAAACTGTCACTTTCACCTCTGGGAAATATGAAATAGAATGGGATTTCTGGATTGGCTTTATTGATTTCATGAATTTTCTTAGCTGCATCCCGGCAATGACTGCAAGTTAAACTCATAAAGCTGATAATATGTTTCCCTTTTTTGAGATCTATTTTTGGGGCATCCGAAGCTTCCATATATAATTCATTCAAAGTGAGTGTTAGCGTTTTTTGAATTGGAAAAAGAAAAAATGGTGCGATGATGAATGCAAATAGAACAATTAATGCCAAAGCATCTTGGGTTTTTTCTGAATCTTGTTTATAATAACGGAGCAACAATAAAACCGCGATGATTAATCCTGCATTTTTCAATAAAGAAACGGATGGTGACATGTCAATTAAAGTACCCATGCAACCACAATCTACATCATTCCCCAACGTTGCCCAGAGTATTATTAAGTGAATGCTGAACAAGACTAACAATGCCAGACAGCATTTTATAACCCATTTCCTTTTTCCAAAAATCGAAGTAAGTAATAATAAACCTATCGCTGCTTCCACACCGATGAAAAAACGAGCCGCAATAGCCGCCAACATTTTTGGGAGATGCAATTGCCCCGTTAGTGTAAATTCAAAAGATTGTAGATTGGGTACTGTTTTTGAATAGGCGGAAAAAATAAAAATGCAGCCTAGGATTATCGATAATAGGACGGCAAAGAAATTGTTTTTTGTTTTCATTTTTTTTTTCAATTAAAAAAACGGCACCCTTTTAGAATGCCGGCTTATATGTAGTAATTGTGAGGTTAATTTATTATTTAGGAATGTTAAATTGACCATTTGAAAGATACATTGTATCTTTTTCCGTATCGCTGGTATGGATAACCATTAAATTGAATTGACCTTGCCAACTTGCTTGATCACTGGTGATGGTGATGGCAGAAAGAGTATCGCTTTGTGCTGTAGTATAGTTTGTGGTTATATTGCTGTCGATATTGGAATAAATACCAGAAACACCTTCATTCAAGTAATAAGTTTTAGGACCCTGATAATCGAAAATACTCAAAGTGATAATTTTATACCGGGTTGTATCCATATTATAATTAAACTGCTGGCCCGAAATAGATACATATCGCATGCCGTCATTTGACATGTCAGTGATATATTTCGTGTTTGCAGTAAATTGTTCACCATCAATAGTTGCTGTAAAATCTCCTTGAAAAGGATTCCTGATAGTGTCTTTCCCTGGAATTTGTGGGGTTGCGTCATATGTAGTGGAGCAGGAACTCATAAAAAAGGCTATAGCGATAACTGCTAAGGATAAGTGTGTGTTTATTTTCATGTCAATCTTTTTGATTTATTAATAAATAGTTGGGCCTTTAATTTTTGATTATGAGCGTAAAGATATAATTTTGATTACAAAATCACTATTCTTTTTTTTTTTTCTTTTTATAATATTTTGTGTAGTGAACTTTTAAGTCCACCATTTGTAATTTAATAAAACTAAAAGATGAAAAGTTTAATTTGCATTTATGATTCACATGAAAAAGCGATTGAAAGCATTCGTTTATTAAAGACCAATGGTTTTACTTCCAAGCACTTGTCTTTGTTAGGAAGGGTCAGTGCAGATGATGAAGTGGAAGGCGACATTAAGAATGCCAATACTGCGGTGAAAGGTATTGGTATCGGGGCTGTTGCCGGTTCGGCGATTGGCTTGCTTACGGGTGTCGGGCTTTTGGCAATACCCGGATTAGGTTTTTTGGTCGGGGCAGGTGCTTTGGCAGGTGCTGTTGCCGGGTTTGACTTCGGTGTGATTGGTGGCGGTTTGATTTCCGCACTGGCAATTGGTGGTGTGCAAAAGGAGATGGAAGCCAAATATCAAAAAGAACTGGAATCTGGTAAATCGTTACTCATTGTACAGGGAGATGAAGAGGAATTGGAAAATGCGAAAACAATTTTGGAGGCCGATGGCACGCATATGGAATTGAATTTACATTAAGTATTTTTGATAAACATAAAGAAAGAGGCTTTGCAATTGCTAAGCCTCTTTCTTTATGTCTATTTTTTGAGTAATTACCTGATTTCAGGAATAAAAGGCATCATCATCCAAAGGCGGTTTTTATTTTCCTGCATTTTACGGATTGTGCTTATCCAACGGTAATCAACGCCCAATTCTTTTTGCAACATGGCTTCTGCCATTGCCATTTCATTGATTTGGGTTTTGCTGAATGTCTTGAACAATTTTTCTAGCTTATTGTCAGGGGCAGGGTAGGTTACCACTCTGTAATCTTTTAGATTCGCTAATTTGGCTGCACTTGCAAAAGCACGGTCCAGTCCGCCAATGGCATCTACCAAATGATTGTTCAATGCAGCTGTCCCGGACCAAACGCGACCTTGTCCGATACTGTCCACATAGCTTACATCCAATTTCCTGCCTGTTGCCACCCTTGTCTTAAAAGTGAGGTAAATGGAATCCACGCCGTTTTGGATAAAGGTTTTTTCTTGTGCAGTCAATGGTCTGTTCATGTTGGGCATATCAGCAAAGGGGGCATTTTTTTCTTCGTCGAATGTAACGCCTAATTTGTTTTTGAAAAAAGTGGCGGTGTTGAACATCATGCCGAAAACGCCAATGCTTCCGGTAATCGTGGTAGGCAATGCAAAAATACTGTCGGCCTGGCAAGAGATATAATATCCACCGCTTGCCGCCACATCTCCCATAGAAACTACCACCGGTTTTTTCTTTTTCAATAACTGGATTTCCCTTAAGATTACTTCAGATGCCAAGGCGCTTCCACCTGGGGAATTTACCCGCAAAACAACTGCTTTTATTTTATCATTGTCCCTAACTTTCCTGATTTCTTTTATGAAAGTTTCTGAGGCTATTTGAGGTGCGCTTCCACTTCCTTCACCATCCACAATCTCCCCTTCGGCAACTAATAATGCAATTTGATCACTTTGTGTTGATACCGGTAAGTTGCGGGCGTAATCCGCTATAGAAGAAAATCGAAGATCATCATCTTCTTTTAAGCCTGTTTTGGCTTTCAGCAAGGTTTCCACTTCGTCTTTGTATTTTGTTCCGTCAATCAAGTGATATTTAACGGCATCATAAGCTGTTTGTATCAATCCTGTTTTAGCCCAGGAATTGATGGTTGCCGTATCCGTATTTATTTTTTCTGCCGCTGCTTCAAGGTAGTTGGCCCAGATGTCGTTTTGCAGTGCAGCCAATTGTTTCCGGTTGGGATCGCTCATTTTTTCCATCCGGAATGGTTCCGTTGCGCTTTTGAATTGACCGCAGTAAAATATTTCCGGTTGGATTTCCAATTTATCCAATGCACCTTTGAAGAAGGTGATTTTTGAAGCCAGGCCCCTTAGTTCCACATTACCCAAAGGATTTACAAAAATACTGTCAGCCACGGATACAATAAAATAATCGGACTGAGGGATGTAATCGCCATACGCATAAATGAATTTTCCGCTTGTTTTGAAATCCTTCAATGCGGCCCTGATTTGCTGCGCAGTAGCCAATCCATTGGAAGAACCACTGGTTTTGATATAAATCCCTTTTATTTTATCATCTTTTTTTGCATTTTGAATGCTGTTGAGCACATCTTTTAATCCGGGCACTTGATTGGGTCCTCCGGTAAATAAGGACAGCATGTTATTTTGGCCAAGTTCTTGGTATGTATCTTTCAAATCAATTAAAAGGATGGATTTTTCTTGTGTAAATATTTTTTCCTCCTGCGAAATGCTATTGGTTATGGAATTGCCCACCGCACCAATGATGGCAAAAAATACAACAAAAAATAATACGCCTGCCACGACCAATGCGAGGAGAGATGCGAAGAAAAACTTAAAAAACTGTTTCATAGAAAGTATTAATAGTAAATTAATGTACGCAAAGGTAATTGTTTTGTGGCTATGAGCTATCCCCCAAGTAGTGGGTTTTTTATGATTAGTTTTGAATTTCTATTGGAGGCTTAGAGTAATCCGTCATTTTCTTAAAAGGGAACTATATGGTATGTTTTCTTAAAAACTATATGGTATGTTCACTTAAATGGAAAACAACCAATCAAAAGTACCTTTAGGAAATGAATCTTAAAATGAATACGGTTCTGTAGGTAAATTGTGTTGGGATACTATTATATTCGCTTGATATGTGCACCTAATGCATTCAATCTTCCATCAATATTTTGGTAACCGCGATCAATTTGATCAATGTTTTCAATGAGGCTTTTTCCTTGGGCAGAGAGTGCGGCAATCAATAAAGCCACTCCCGCCCTGATATCAGGAGATGCCATTTTTATTCCCCTTAAGGAGGTGTTTTTATTCAATCCCATAATTACGGCACGATGCGGATCGCAAAGTACGATTTGAGCGCCCATGTCAATTAATTTATCGACAAAAAACAACCTGCTTTCAAACATTTTTTGATGAATGAGTACATTTCCTTTTGCTTGTGTTGCCATTACCAATAATACGCTTAATAAATCCGGGGAGATACCTGGCCATGGAGCATCGTATATATTCAGGATAGAGCCGTCAATGAAATTCTGGATTTGGTATTCTGTCTGTGCGGGAATAATCAAATCATTGTTTTCGAGGATGATCTCAAGTCCCATTTTCCGGAAAACTTCCGGGATCAAGCCTATTTCTTTTACATCTGCATCAGTAATCCTGATTTCGCTTTGGGTCATTGCCGCTAAAGTAATGAAAGAACCAATTTCTATCATATCCGCCAGTAGCCTGTGCTCAGCGCCATTCAAGTGGTTTACGCCTTCGATGATCAGTAAATTGGAACCGATGCCTTGGATTTTGGCGCCCATTTGTTGCAACATTTTGCATAATTGCTGCACATAGGGTTCGCAAGCTGCATTGTAAATAGTGGTTCTCCCTTTTGCTAAAGTGGCTGCCATTATGATATTGGCAGTTCCGGTTACGGAAGGTTCTTCCAAAATTAAATCAGCACCTTGAAGTCCGTTTTTCGTTGTTAGGGAAAATTCCTTTTTATTGTCGTCATACTTGAATTGCACCCCCATCTGTTCAAAGCCACGAATGTGTGTATCCAATCTTCTCCTGCCGATTTTATCGCCACCCGGTTGCGGCAAAAAGGTATGCCCAAATCTTGCCAATAATGGTCCCGCCAGCATTACGGCTCCTCTGAGTCTTCCTGATTTCTGTTTGTATTCTTCTGTTTGTAAAAAATTGAAGTCTATATTTTGCGCTTGCAAAATGCAAATATCCCTGCTTGGTCGTTCTATTAAAACACCTAAATCACCCAATAATTCAATTAAAAGATTGACATCCAGAATGTCAGGGATATTGGTTATCGTAATTTTTTTATCTGTCAGCAAAACAGCACAAAGCATTTGCAAAGCTTCATTTTTTGCACCTTGGGGCTGAATGCTTCCATGAAGTTTATAGCCACCTTCAATTTCAAATGCTGACATAGATACCGGATTGTTTGTTTTTTAGGATAAGTAAGGAAGCTGCGTTTTGTTTAAAGGGTACTTAAATTAATGTTCGCTTTTTCTGCAGCCTCTATTGGTTCATAATTGGAAAGGATATCTGCTTTGCCACTTTTCACGCATACATCATGTTCAAAATGAACAGAAGGTTTCCCGTCGGCGGTAACCACATTCCAGCCGTCTTTAAGTGTATAAACATTGCGCGTCCCTAAGTTGATCATGGGCTCGATTGCCAAAACCATGTTTTCTTTTAATCTTTTACCTGATCCCCTCCTTCCGTAATTTGGAACTTGGGGGTCTTCGTGCATTTCCCTGCCCACGCCATGTCCAACTAATTCGCGGACTACGCCATAACCGTATTTCCCGTAAGTGTGGTTTTCGATTGCCCAGCCAATATCCCCAATCCTATTGCCAATTATGGCTTGTTCAATACCTTTGTATAATGATTCTTTGGTTACCTGGATGAGTTTGAGGTATTCAGGCTTTACTTCGCCAATGGCAAAAGTATAAGCGTGATCGCCATGAAAACCATTTTTGTAAAAACCGCAATCTATGGAAACAATATCGCCTTCCCTTAATTCATATTCACTTGGGAAACCATGAACCACAACTTCATTTACGGAAATGCAAAGGGAGTAGGGGAATACATTTCCGGGTGTACCGTAATTCTTGAAAGAAGGTATCCCGCCATTGTCCCTGATGAAAGTTTCTGCCAGCCTGTCTATGTCGATTGTTTTTAATCCGGCCTTCAATATTTTCGCAACTTCTGTTAAGGTTGCACTTACCATTAATGCACTTCCTCTTTGAATTTCCACTTCTTCATTTGAACTTAATGAACTCATTTTATTTGCTTTTAATGCTCTGTTTTTTAATTAAATTTGTTCTCTTCATTTTTGAACCGCGTTCGCAATTGAACCGTTTCTGCGGAGTTACGATACATCTTTAAGATAATGGCATCATAATCGGCCAATTCAATTTTGTCGCCTTCTTTCAATTCTTTTTCCTCATATTTTTCGGCAATCAAACCTGCTAGGGTTTCAAAATGATCGCCTTCCGCCAGTCGGTACGGAATGTATTTATTGATATCGGAAAGCGCATGGTGCGCACTGACGATAAAGGTGTCGTCACCCGTATTTTCAACGATTGGTTTTTCGTTGTCGTACTCATCTTGTATTTCCCCTACTAATTCTTCCAAAATGTCTTCCATGGAAAGGATACCCGTGAGCTCGCCGATTTCATTGGTCACGATAGCCATTTGAATATGCTTTTTCTGGAACTCTTTCAGGACATTTTTTATTTTAGAAGTTTCTGATATAAAATATGCTTCCCGCATGATCGGTTGGATTGCTTTCAATTCCGGGTTGTCCAATACATGTTTGATGAGGTCTTTGGTATAAACCACCCCTTTTATGTTATCCAGAGTTTCTTCGTAAACAGGATATCTTGAATAGCCTTCCTGAATTGCAAATTCGATGGCTTCCCGGACGGTTTGACCTATGGCGATTGCGGAAATATTCTTTCTCAGCGTTTGGATATTGCTTACCCTTCTGTCGTCAAATTCAAAAACATTTTGGATTAAGGCCCTTTCAGTTTCTTCGATTGCGCCGCCTTCATGACTTTCCGAAATGATCACTTTCAATTCTTCTTCTGAATGTATTTCAGAGCCATGAATGGGTTTGATGCCCATAAGCTTGAGGATGGAATTGGCAAAACCATTCAACAGCCAAATAAAGGGACGGAAAATAAAATAAAAGATCCTTAAAGGCCATGCAATCGTAAATGTGGTACTTGTTGGGTAGCGGATAGCGATGGATTTGGGGGCCAGTTCCCCGAAAACGATATGCAAAATCGTGATGATAGCAAATGCCAGGGGCATGGATATTTGATGGACAATATCCGGATCCGCATTCAAATTAAATAAGTTGAAGATGTGGTGGATGATGGACGTCATCACGCTTTCACCAACCCAGCCTAAACCCAATGATGCCAAAGTAATTCCCAATTGAGTGGCGGCTAAATAGGCATCAAGGTTACTTACAATTGTTTTTGCGGTTTTTGCGAGGCTCTTTTTTACATCAGTCTTTACTTCTAACTGTGAAGACCTGACTTTGACAATTGCAAATTCAGCGGCTACGAAAAAGCCGTTTAATACAACCAGGAAAAGGGTAAAGAATATTTTAAACCAAGAGATTGGGTCTCCATCAGGAGTGGTAACTAAAAAAATGGTTTGTAGGGGGATGGTATCCATGTAAGTTTGAGGTAAGTAAAACCATATCCGAAGTGTTCATTTTTTTTATTCGGATTTTTTATTCAAGAGCGAATGAATGATTTCATTTTCAAATTGAACTTGAAACAAAATTAAGGATTATTATTATAATTCGTGGGGAAAGTATTTGAAATTTAGAAAAAAAATCCTTAAATACTTTTGAGAAAGAAACATACCCTTTCGTTGAAAAAAGGATATGTTTCTTTAAAACTGATTATTGTTGAGGTTGTTTCATGAATGCGGGCGCAATCGCCTGTAATGTTTCATTCCATGATTTTGCGGATGCCGCATCACCTCTTTGTTGGGCAATTTGAGCCAAAGTATTTAAAACACTTAGGTTTTGCTGAATGATAAGAGCATTCATGCCGTCTTGCTGATCCGCTTTTAAGCTGTTGAAATATTTCACTTCGTCAGAAATATTTTTTACCATCTTTTGAGCATAGAACTTCGCTTTTTCAGGTGCATCAGCCATGTAATAATCGTCAACAATGGCAAGCATTCCTCGGTCATATAATAAAATATCATAAGAAAGCGAATGTTCCGAAACGCTTTTTAAGAAATGATCCAATACTTTTACGGCATCTGCTTTTCTGCCCACGGTATTTAGCTCCAATGCCAATTGACCTGCTTGTTGGCGGTAAACCAAGAACAACAGCCTATTTTTTTCATCATAATAAACGGTTTTCCCATTGGCTTTCCCAAAAGTGAATTTGTTCAAGAATAAGTTGAGGTTTTTGTCCAAATCGGTTGATGGCATCAATCCTTGTATAACCTGTGGTTTGTTTTCAGGAACGAATTTCTCTAATACGCCTTCGCTTTGGAAATAAGCATCCAGTCCGATTTTCGGTGTCCCTGCCGCTACATAGATTGGACGCGTCCAGCCTGTTTTTGCCTGACCGGCAATAAGGTTCATGAAGGACATATCCGCCCTTGTGGCATTGTCTTTATTATAAGTAAACCTGATTTGATCCGGTATCTGTGCTTCATCTTTTAGTGGGACGATCCCACTTTTTAAAATGGCATTTTTATCCAAGGTAATCTGCATATTTTTAGTTGGCAGGTAACTTACTTTTTCGCCACCTTGCGTCGGCAATTGGTTTTTGCCGGAAGAAAAGAATTCGATGATTTCAGCAAGTTCAAAATATTTGTCTTTAGGGATATTCGGACTGTCAAAATAACGGATATAATTCAAGTCCCCACCGGTAAACTGGTCTTTCGTCCAAATCATCGGCAATGCATCCGCATCATTTACCTTAAAGCCCAATTGTTCATTTTGCCAATCCGTACCCATCAGGTTCAGGTTAATAATCCGAACATCGGTTCTGAATCCTTCCACTTCCTGCATGTACCATAATGGATAAGTGTCATTATCACCATTTGTTATCAAAATGGCATTACTGTCGCAGCTGCTCAGCATATTATATGCATGATCCCTTGCAATCGTTTTTTGGGAACGATCATGGTCATCCCATTCCTGTGATGCCATCAATGTGGGAACGGCAATCAGACAAATAAGCGTGGCGATAACTGCCGAAGATGGGCCTTTGAGGTATTTCTTTAAGAAATCCACAATCGCAAGTACGCCCAATCCAATCCAGATTGCAAAAGCATAGGTAGAGCCGGCATAGGCATAATCCCGTTCCCGGGGTTGATATGGTGTATTGTTCAGGTAAAGTACAATTGCCAAACCTGTAAAAAAGAAGAGCAATGCAACGACTGTCGTATCGGTTTTGTCTTTTTTGTATTGATATGCCAATCCTAAAATACCCAATATAAATGGCAAGAAATAAAGTTGGTTCCTTGCTGGGTTGTTTTTATATGCTTCCGGTAAAAGGTCGATGTCGCCTCTGCCAAACAGTTTGTCGATTGGTTTGATCCCGGAAATCCAATTGCCGTTTTTAGCTTCACCCTGACCTTGGAAGTCATTTTGGCGACCAGCGTAATTCCACATGAAATAACGCCAATACATCCAACTCGCCTGATAACCCCAAAAGAATTTTTGGTTATCCATGGCGGTAGGCTCGTCCATATCACTTAATCCCAGATAACTTTTGTAAAAATTAATGTGATTGGCATCTGAACTCCATATCCTTGGAAAAAATTTGTTGTCGTCATATTTATATGATTTCTTGGTGTCCACTTTTTTATAGGATGATTTCCCGTCTTTAGTAATCGCAGCATATACCGGACCGTCATCATTGATCCCGGTTGGTTGTGTGTTGTAATAGGGGCCTGAAAGTAGAGGTTGTGAACCATATTGATCCCTTTGTAAATAAGGGATCAAGGACATTACATTGTCGGGATTGCCCATGTCAATTGGAACATCGGCTTTTGAACGGATTACGATTGCCACATAACTTGAATAACCAATCATGATGAAAACAACGCAAAGTGTAGCTAAATGCAAAATGTATCTACCATTCTTCTTAGCCCAAAATAATAGGAAACCTAACAGTACGGCAAACAACAACAAGAAAAATAATGCACCTGAATTAAAGGGCAATCCAAATGAATTGACAAATAGCAACTCGAATTTAGAAGCGAAAATGGGTATATATTGAATGATGCCGAACTGGACGAAACCTAAAATGGCACAACCCAAAATAAATGCAAGGATGCTGCCTTTGAGTGTTGGCGTGAATTTCCTGAAATAATAAACCATCATGATGGCCGGAATGGTCAATAAATTCAATAGATGGACACCGATGGAAAGTCCCATCATGTAAAAAATAAGGATCAACCAGCGATCTGCATATCTTTCATCCGCCACATGTTCCCATTTCAGGATTGCCCAGAACACGAAAGCGGTAAAAAAGGAAGAAGTGGCATATACTTCGCCTTCCACTGCCGAAAACCAGAAGGTGTCGGAAAAGGTATAGGCCAATGCGCCCACTGCACCTGCGCCAATAATGGCAATCAGGTTATTTCCGGAAATTGGATTGCCTTCTTTATTTTCTTTTACGATTATTTTTTTAGCAAAATGGGTAATCGTCCAGAATAAGAAAAGGATGGTCAATCCGCTCATGAGCGCACTCATCGAATTGATCATAATGGCAACCATTTCTTTGGAAGCTGCAAACAAACTAAAAATCCTGCCCAACATCATGAACAAAGGTGCACCCGGGGAGTGACCCACTTCAAGTTTGTATGCCGTAGAAATGAATTCCCCGCAATCCCAAAGGCTCGCGGTCGCTTCCATTGTTTTTAAATAAGTGAAATAGGCGATAGCGAATACAAGCCATCCGGCAATATTATTAACTTTCTTGAAATTCATTTAGGTGGGAATTTTTAATTTGGACAAAAATAACAAAATTGATGATAGAAAAAACTATTGGGTACTTTTTAAGTAAAAATTATCCAGAAAGGAAGCAATGATTTGGCGTTCTGAATTAGAGTATCGCGATTATCTTTGTTTTTTGCTCGGATAAATATTTTTTGCTTACATTTAAACCTTAAATTCAATCCGGTGTCCAAACACCTCATATAAAAACTGTAAAAAATGAAAAAACTACTTTTGGTATCCGGCATCGCATTTTTCGGCTTTGCAACCAGCTTTGCACAAGAAAAACAAGTTCAACCTACAACCCGTGACCGTTCAGAAATGGGTGCTCAAAAAATGAGCCCTGACCAGATAGCGGCAAAAAGAACCGAGCGTTTAGATAAAATGGTTGGCCTGACTGCAGAACAAAAACAAAAAGTAAACGATGTTTACCTGAAACAAGCGAAAGCCAACAAAGACCGTATGGCTGTTAAACAAGATAATCAAAAAGAAATCACTTCTATTTTGACTGAAGACCAAAACAAGAAAATGGAAGCGATGAAAGAAAAAAGAATGGAAAAAATGAAATCCGGTGAAAACAGGGTTCAAAGAACGCCTTCTGACATGAAAATGGAGCAAGCTAAATAAAAGAAACGATTCATTTGAATTATGAAATATCAAAGCCAACTTATTCTAGGTTGGCTTTTGATATTCCGGAAGAGCGTTAATTCACCATTTTGTCTGCACAACAACTGCTGGCAAAGGCTTCCGGCTTTGCTTTAAAAGCAAAGCCCATTCCCAAAATATAACCCATGGCTTCCTTTAATGCGGTATTACTTTGAAATTGAGGATCCGTGTTTATATCTGCATGTACTTCCATTTCAATATCATAATCGTTGAACAAACCGCATAATTCATAAGCGATTTCAATACTTTTTGAAACTTCCAAAAGCATCCTTTCTTTTAAAGAATATTTGATTGTGGATCTTTCGTTGTGGATAAACATAAAACCACCTTGCCGTTTCCTCAGGAAAACAATGACTGTGGCAAATTCCGTATGGTCGCCATAAACCTGAGAGTCCGTGCCGATACAGACTTTTAGTTTGTAACCTGCATTTACTTCGCGTAAAATGGCTTGTTCAACGGCATTTTTAATGGGCAGTTCGATTGTCGTTCCTTTAAAAGTTCTCCAAATCATGATAAATAGATTTTGAATGAAAAAAAATTCCTTAAAGTTAAGGATTATTTGCTGATTCTATTTCTAAATTTACAATTTGTTATTTTTAAGCATAAGTCCATTTTTCATCCCCCAAAACGCATAATCGGGCAAATCAATAAAAAATTAGCTTTTAAGCTGCGCTTTCAATATTTTTGCAAGCATTTCGTAATATAAAAATGATAGAAAACAAAGAATTGCCGCAAAGCAATAAAATGAAGCAAAGTACTAAATGGATTTTGGGTGTTTTATTATTATTGATAGCTGTCAATATTGCGGCTTATTTTTTTTATACGCGGCTGGATTTGACTAAAGGCAGGCGCTACACCATAACTGATGCCACTAAAAACATGTTGCAACATGTTTCCCGCAAAGTGGAAATCACGGTTTTTTTAAAGGGCGACGATTTGCCTGCCGCTTTCAAGCAATTAGAAAAAAGCACCGAAGATTTATTGAGTAATTTCAGGTCGATAAGCGACAATAAAATTGCTTATCGATTTGTGGATCCCCTTGGATCCGATACTATGGCATTGAGCCTGTTGTCCAAATTCCGTATGCCGGGAATACCGATAACAGTTGACGCAGGCAAAAAAGGCTCTTCCCAAAAAATGGTTTTCCCTTGGGCATTGGTATCGGCCCGGGATGAAAATGGCAGGGATGAAATATTTCCCGTTTTTCTTCAGGAAAGCAATACGCCGGAATTGTCCAGGGCTATTTTGTCCCGGTCGGAAATGCTTTTGGAATACAATCTTGCCAATGCCGTACGCCAAGTGACTAAAAAGGAAAAGGCTACCATTGCGTATTTAACTGGAAACGGTGAGCAGTTTGATTTCGGCGTTTCTTCGGCAATCAATACGTTATTGAAGTTTTATACTTTGGACACTTTGAATTTGCAACAGCAAGTTGCCATCCCCAATACATATAAAGCCATCATCATCAACCGGCCGTTAAATGCTTTCAGTGAAATTGACAAATTCAAAATCGACCAATTCCTGATGCAAGGCAAATCAGTGTTTATGAATATCGATGCCGCTTCCGGATCAATTGATAGTTTTAATAATGCCGGACAGTTCAATTCCATGGCAATCGACCTTAACCTGAATGATTTGTTTTTTAATTATGGTTTCCGGATCAATTCCAATTTGATTGAAGATGCCGTAAGCTGTGCAGGCATTCCTCTTGCCGCACAAAGCAATAATGGGCAACCTGTCATTTATCCCTGGGTATATTTCCCCGTATTGCAAAGTGGGAGTGATCATCCCATCGTCAAAAATCTGAATGGTGTTTTGGGCCGTTTTGTGAGCAGTATCGATATCAATTCCAATGATCCGGAAATAAAGAAAACGGCTTTATTGACTTCTTCTGCATACAGTTCCATGGTGGGTACGCCTACGCCTATTATTTTGGAAACAGCAATTGTGGATAAGAACCCTGCCGAGTTCAGGAAAAAATTCTTGTTGGCATCTGTATTGTTAGAAGGATCTTTCGCTTCCATGTATTCACAAAGGATGCCTTTGGAGGTGAGTGCCTTTCAGAAATCAAACAATCTTCCAACAATCCGAAAGGCAAATCCGGAAGCTAAAATTATAGTTGTTAGCGACGGGCAGTTAATGATGAACGAATTTTCGGAGGAGAACGGGCCTTCGGATATGGGTGTTTATCGTTTTAGTGATTATCGATTTGACAACAAAAGTTTTATGCTCAATTCTTTGGAGTATTTGACAGATAAGGATAATTTACTTGAAGCCCGCACAAAGAGTTTCCAGTCCCGGTTGCTTGATCCAAAAAGGATTGAAGGCGAGCGCTCTTTTTGGCAAATGATCAATCTTGGGATTCCGGTAGCCCTAATCGTGATTTTTGGGGCGGGTTATTTCTTTATCAGGAAAAAGAAATATGGTTGATTCTATTTTTGCTTATTTGATAATTTGAATTTATTTATAGGTTGCTCAATTTGTATCTGAAAAAGTGTTTTGAAATGTGTAGAGGTTGGTTGTTGATTACATGCTGCTACTTTACTTTTTGGTATACTGTATGTACGGAGTTACCCTACTGTATGTACGGAGTTACCCTACTGTATGTACGGAGTTACTCTACTGTATGTACGGAGCTGCTTAGCGTATGGAAGCTGAAATTATCGGGTTAATCCAGATATGGCTTCAAGGATGAACAGAGTCGGTAGTTGAGGTATTGTATAGTTTTTTTATCAGGAAGGAACGGAGGCACATGAAAACGGGTGTAGAGACGCAATGCATTGCGTCTCTACACGACCATAATAAATCAGGCATCGATGTTTTTCTGTGGTTTTGTATCAGATCAAAGCTATCCCGTCCTCATTTACTTCCATTAGCCTCAAAGCCAATTTTAAACTACATAATGCTTTTGCCGATAAAGATGAAAACCCTGATTCTGAATGGGACTACAATTTCAGCGAAAAAAACGGTATAACAAGAGCGATGGCGGGATAACCAGGAAGCGTACCTGATGGAGGATTTAGAGGACGGGGTAATTATTTTGGCACCGGCAATGTGCTGCCGCCCTACGACAAAGGATCAAGTGGTTTTTTATGAATAGTGGAGTTTGGGCAGGTTCGTTGAGTAAGGGAGGAAAGCGGAAACCTGGTCAGTCAAACGAATTAGGCGGAGATAATGCAGGTTGCCAAATGTTATGTTCGTATAGGCAGTTTAGCACTTTCCCTCAATCAGCTATTGCAGCGCAATGTCGGTTGGATGCCATATTGTGGTGCCTTCAGTACCGTACTTACTGCAATAAATTCTTCCTTTCTGCATTTTCTCAAAACTCATATTCCGAGATACGACTGTTTTTTTAATTAACATAAAGCCGTCCTTGGTGTGGTGCCTTTCCATAGTTTATCAGACAAATACAGTTAAAGCATTAGAGAATGCGCACGTTCATTTTAAAATTAAATATGCGTCAAAATGCTCTATATTAACACATTGTCTTTAATGCGCCTAACCTTTCCTTTCATTTTGCACTATTCAGCGTTAATTGCTGATTATATTAACCATAAATTTATTTTTTTTATTGAATTAAAATATTAGATTTGGTACTTAAATGCTTTTATCAAAAGCAGAGGATTAAATTAATCATAAAAATAACTTCTTATGTCACACATCAAAGTAAGGGCTGGTCCGGGATTCCGGGATATTTACATTTTAACTGTCAAACCGATTCTTAAACCAAACAATTCAAATTTATGAAGCTTATAAACAAACTTAAACTGTTGAGCTTATTGTTACTCACGATTTTTTCGTGGTCTCTAAAAGCACAAACGATACAAGTAGGGTCAGGCGGGGGATCTTCGTCTTATTTCCCCAACTATTACAATTACAATTTTTCCTATACTCAAACGATTTATACCGCTGCTGAAATCGTGGCTGCAGGTGCTGCTGCTCAGCCGGGTACCATCACGAAAATCAGGTATAAATCTACATCAGCTGCCTCCACTGCGGATTGGAAAAACTGGACCGTATATATGGGTAACACCACGCAATCCGGTTTCTCAAGCTGGTCTGATTGGACTCCAACATCTGCCATGACAAATGTATTCAGCGGAGATCTACCTATTGCTACTACTGTAGCCAATGGTTGGATGGAAGTCACGCTGACTACACCGTTCCCCTGGGATGGAACAAGTAATATAATAATAGCTATTGATGAAAATACCCCTACTTATGGCAATAGTCCTAACTGGGCAGGATATACTTTGGCGCCCACTTCAGGCAATAAAGGAATTTACTTCTATAGTGATGGCGTCAATCCGGATCCCGATGCCCCACCAACCACCACAGCGTTATACGATTACACAGGCGCAGTTAATAATGTTGCACAGATTCAATTTGATGGTGTATTAACTCCTCCCTGTACGGGTACTCCTTCGGCTGGAACAGTGCCGGCTACTGCAGGTGTTTGCAGTGGAACATCTTATACTTTAGTTGCTACTGGTGCCACAACTGGTTTTAATGGTTTAGTCGGCCAATGGGAATACAGGACACCTTCAGGTTCAGGGACATGGCAAACTTTAACTGGTGCAACCACTTCTACTTATACCGTGACCAGTATGCCTGCTGTTCCTACGGATTATAGATATAAACTAACTTGTGGAAGTAATACAGGAACTTCCAATACATTGACTACCACCATTAATCCTGCTAATCAATGCTATTGTGTTCCGGCAGCTACAAATTCATCTTATTATATTGATAGCTTCCTAACTACAGGTGGAAGTACTAATATCATGAATGGCGGTTCAGGCTATTCTACTGGTGGATATGGTGATTTCACAAGTCAAACAGTAACACAAAGTTTAGGAAGTTTGGTTGGCTTTCATGCTAAATATGGCTCAGGTACTAATACCTTCGGTACCAAAGTTTGGGTCGATTGGAATCAGGATGGGGATTTTGACGATGCAGATGAAACTGTTTTTGCTACCTCAGCCTATTTAAATGCTCAAGACGGTTCTTTTGTAGTGCCATCAACTGCTACACCGGGTACGACGCGCATGAGGGTTGGAATTTCTTATACCCCTGCTACAGGGCCTGCCACTCCTTGCATGACAACTTTATCAGGAGAATATGAGGACTATTCATTTGTAGTGGTTGTGCCTACTTGCTGGGTTCCTACAAATTTAACCAATACGGTAACGAGTGCGACTACTGCCACAATTAATTGGGTTGCGCCTACAACTATACCGGCAACCGGTTATGAATATTATCAAAGTACAACTAATTCTATTCCCGCGACTACTGCCACAGCCACTGGAGCTGTAGCTGCAGGTATATTGACCAAAGACTTAACACTCCTTACGCCCAATACCACTTATTATGTTTGGGTGCGCTCTGTTTGTAGTGCAACTGATAAAAGCAGTTGGTCAATAGGTACTTCCTTCACTACTCCTTGTGTTACAGCTATTGCTCCCTGGACAGATGATGTGGAAGGGCAAGCAGGAACTGGAAATAACAATACTATTTCTCCATGTTGGGTAGCATTGCCTAACTCTACTTCAGCCTATTCATGGAATGTAACGGTAAACGGAACCACTCCTTCTTCAAGCACTGGTCCTTCTGCAGCACACAGCGGAACAAAATATTTCTTTACGGAAGCTTCCAATGGATCCACTAGTGCAGTTGCCGAATTGACTACACCTCCAGTAGATATTGCTCCTTTAACAATTCCTGCATTGGAATTTTATTACCATATGTATGGATCTACAATGGGGAATTTATACATTGAGGTTTCCAATGGTACTACTTGGACTGTTGTAGACAGTATTAAAGGGCAGCAACAGACTGCTACCACCGATCCGTGGGCAAAAAAAAGGATTATCCTTACGGGATATACCGGAACGATCCAAGTTAAATTCAGAGCAATAAGAGGTTCGGATTTTTATGGGGATATGGCAATTGACGATATTTCCTTAAAAGAAGCGCCAACTTGTATCGAGCCATCAGGATTAACAGCTACTAATGTTTTGAGTTCAACTGCAACCATTTCATGGACGGCGTCTGTGACTATCCCATCAGGTGGTTATGAATATTATCAAAATACAACTAATACAGCACCAACCACTACTACTACAGCAACCGGATCCGTAGCTGCCGGTATATTGACTAAGGATTTAATTTCTCTTACGGCCAATACCACTTATTATGTATGGGTGCGTTCTGTTTGTAGTGCGAGTGATAAAAGTGATTGGACCTCATTTGTTTCGTTTACTACACCTTGCGCGGCATATCTTGCACCTTTCACTGAAGACCTAGATGGCGGTGTCCTCCCTTCATGTTGGTACAACACCACTACCCCCGGACAAACTAGTGCATACGCATTATGGAAATTTACCGGAGCCTCTGATTATAACACTACGCCGACCTTAAACGGCAGGGCCGCAGGAACTTATGCATGGGTAGATGCCTCCACGCCAAACTTAGGTTTGCATGAAGTGACACTTACCACTCCCATGATAGATATATCGTCATTGACTACCGGTTATATTGAATTTGATTGGTTTAAGAATAATCAAATGGTAGGATCTGCACCTTTATCAAACAATAAACTCACCGTAGATGTGAACGATGGTACTGGTTGGACAAATCTTTGGTCCGATACTTCCAATTCACCAGTATGGCGTACCGTTGGCCTCCCATTGCCGGCATCTTTTTCAGGCGCAACAATTCAAGTGCGTTTTGTTGTGGATAAAGACGCCTTTGGTGTGGGGGATTTCTATGATGACTTATTATTAGACAATGTCAAAGTAAAAGAAGCACCCCTTCCATGTTCCGGAACACCAGATGCGGGTATTGTTTCCACTTCTGTTTCTACAATTTGCGCCGGTATAGGATTTGATTTAATTGGAGCACAAACAAATGAGTTGGGCCTTACTTATCAATGGCAGGAAGCGCCAACAGGAACGACTACCTGGACAGATATCGCAGGAGCCAATACTGCACCTTACACATTAAGTTCAGGAGCTATAGTTGAATCAGATTACAGATTGATTGTAACTTGTACCAATAGCAATAGCTCTGATACTTCTAATGTAGTGACAGTAAATCTGAATCCCGCATTACAATGTTATTGTACCCCAACTTATAGTTATGGTTGTTCAGATGATGATGCAATTGATGCTGTTATCCTACCGGGAGACAATGCCCCGGGCATTAATAACCTGAATACTCCATGTTCTGCATCGGGCTATACAGATTATACATCCATGTCTGCAGATTTGACAGCAGGAAATACTTATTCCGGTAATGTAACAACGCTCTATGATTATGAAAGTGAAAATGTGAGAGTTTGGATAGATTATAATCAAAATGGCGCTTTTGAGGCCAGCGAAACCATTGGTACATTGACAAGTATAAGCAATACCTCAACAGGTGACTTTTCTTTTACTGTGCCTGCCAATACATTAGGTGGAACCTATAGGATGCGTGTACGCCTAGTATATAATACACCTCCTTTAACAATAGATCCTTGCATTAATTACAGTTATGGGGAAACACAGGATTATACCGTCACCATAGTGCCGTCATGTACATCTCCTGTTGTTAACTTAGGTAACGATACTTCTTTTTGTAGTGGTAATACGCTTACTTTAGACGCAGGGAATGCTGGTATGGATTTCTTATGGAGTGATAATTCGACCAACCAAACTCTGGATGTAGCTACTGCTGGTACTTATACAGTGACCGTAACTGACGGGTCATGCGCTACAACAGACACCATCGAGGTGGGAATTGACCCACTTCCGTCTGCTTCCGGCATCCAGGCTGTGAATATGGGCGATTGTTCTTTCACATTTTCTGCCGAAAATGCTGAAAATGTAACTGGTTACAATTGGAATTTTGGTGATGGCAGTCCTAACCAAACTGGTGCCACTGCCAATCATCCTTATGATGAAAACGGTAGTTATGTGGCAGTCTTAACGATGACCAATGCTTGTGGTACAACGACCATAAACTCCACGGTTGTTTGTGAAGGCGTAGGTATCAAGTCCTTGGATGTGGATCAAACAGCATTAAGGCTTTATCCAAATCCTGCAAAGGAAACTGTGACTATCGAAAATTCAAGTAAATATAAAATGGAAAACATAGTGATATTCAATGTCCTAGGACAGGTGGTCTATCAAAGTGACGCCATAAATGGCCAAAAACACCTAATCAATGTTTCCAAATTCATCTCCGGATTATATACCGTTCGTATCAAAACAAACGGAGGGTTTATTATAAGGAAATTTGAAATATTAAAGTAGTTGTGATTTTTCATATAAATAATCAAAAAGCGCCCCAATTTTGGGGTGCTTTTTGATTATACTAACATTATTAAGGTTTTAACTTAGCTGGCAAATAGCCGATTGTAATTATGTATAACGCGATCAATTAAATCCAATTCAATTAATCGTATAACACATGCATCCATGGTTTCGAAAAATAGAATAATCCAATGGCTTTAGGTGCATCCAAATTGTGGGTTAACGAACAAAATAGTTGGCAAAATCTGGGTGTAGTTTCAGTAAATGACATTTTAAAAGAAAGGCAGCCGAGGTTAAAATGCGCCGATAAATAAAATGGGTTGCTGCTTGAAAGCAAGGTGAGTCAAGTAATAAATATAATATAAAAAGGACTGGCTCGAAAAATCCCAGAGCCAAAAAACTAATTCCTTATTGTGGGGGATAATAGGTTCTGGAGCAATAGAATTGGCGCCCCGGACTGTAATCCCAAAAAAGGATGAAACAGTCTGGGTAAAGATGGAATATCGATGGCGCACAAAATATGCTTAATCTCAGGTCACTTACATGAATGGGAATTGAGATAATGTCATTAAGTTCGTTAAGGCTAATTCAAATACCCTAAACTTAAACTAGCAGGAGGAGTGCGACAATTTGGGATGCAGTCCTTGATTTGTTATTTAGTTATTCTTATACTATTTGTTGTTATTATAATAAACATAATCTTTATTGTTTTCTTTGACTTTCTTTCTTGAGAGGAATTTTTCTTCAACTGCATTAATTAATGCTTGACTAATGACAGAACTTTCATAATCCTTGTCAAACTCGGATTTCAGGTCTTTCCTGACTACATCCACAATTTTACCGCTTTTAAAATATAGCTTGTCCGAAGCAAGTTGTTCAATTATATTTTTCAAAGTTTTTCTTGCGTCCCGAACTTTTTTGAAATCAATAGGATTTATTTCCTCGGCTTTTTTATCAAAGTCAGCTTTAAATTGTTTGGGTTCCGGTAGTTTTACATTGATATCAAGAATTTCCGAAGCGTTTAAGCCTAAATAATACGAATAGAGGAGTAATGAGTTGCTGTTGAATCCATTTCCCTTTTCTATATTATTAATTGTACTAGGCGATAGGGCAATCAAAGTTGCAAATTCTGCTTTTGTATATCCCAGTAAATTCCTGTATTGTTCAAACTTTTGACCGAGGATAATCTTTTTAGCCTTAATAAATTCTTCCATGAAGCAAAGTGATTGTATATTTTGATATACAAAAATTTAATTAGTTGGATTATTAAAGATTAACCTGTATGTTTGCATATTGATTTAAGGATTTCATCTTTGAATTAGTTAACTTTGCAATACTTCTAAAATATTGAAGCATTTGCTTTGAATCTCGAACTGAATCTACCACAATTTAACACGCGAGATGAAAAGTGAAGGTGCTCACGACCCGGGCGTGGGTGCTCTCTCTTGTAGCGTGTTAACGAGTTTATGGAAACATAGCTCGGGGTGTGGTAGCCTTTCAGTTCTATAAGTTGAGACCCCACGCCTATTTTTTTATTAAAAATAATTAGGCAAAGCCGTTAAGGCTGACATTTCAACTAAAGATTCAAAGGCTTATCCAGAACAAATCTGTTTGGGATATTATAATTGAGGTATTGCAACATTTTTAACCATTAAAATGTTTTGCGATGCGGAGGATTTTACTTTTTTTGCAGTTGGGATTGGTGCTCTTGCCTTTGTTTGGTAATGCTCAGGGGTATGAGAACATCTGGTTCATTGGCGGCGGTCAGTCTATGAACTTTTCTACTGGAAGTCCCGTTCCTGGCGGCATCCCAGATTTTTTGAATCAATACTATTCCCTCAATAATGGAACGCCACCAAGGGCTACAATTGCAGTGAGTGACAACAATGGTGATTTGCAGTTTTTCTGTCAATACTTTGCCGCACAAGCTTATCCTCAACTCCTTCTTAATCCCAAAGTTTTTGATAGAAACGGTAATCCATTCTCAAATGGTGCTATTAATGCCTATGCTATTGAGGGTGGTGGTAATCCTCTGGTTATTCCTTCATCAATTAATGATAAAAGGTATTATTTGTTTTATGTCAAAAATGGTTCGCTTCAATATAGTATCGTGGATATGAGTTTAAATAATGGATTGGGTGATGTGGATGTGAATTACAAGGATATTATGCTGAAAGGATATGGGACAGTTAATGGCATGAAGATGACGGCTGTTCAAAGTTGTAGCGGTGTTTGGTTGGTGGTACGGTCAAGGACGGCGAATGAGTATTTCAGTTTTAAAGTTGATGAGAATGGGGTAAATGCTACGCCGGTAGTTTCTGTATTGGGGGCATTGCCGCTTTTTGAATACATGGTTTCTCTTCCTTTTTATGGTGGGCTTTTGAAAGCGAGCAATAATGGGCGGTATTTGGTAGCAGCGACGAATATGGGTGTGGAAATGTATGATTTTGAGCGGTGTAGTGGGAAATTGAAGAGTGCGAGATTGATTGATACCATGCAGTCTTACGGTGTTTGTTTTTCTTCTGATGATAGTAAATTGTATGTATCACATAATAAAAAATGGCAAATATTTTATCAAGGAGAGGTATTTCAATATGACTTGAACCAACCGGATTTACAAAGTATCACCGCTTCCAAAAACTTAGTGATGCGCAATCCCATATATGAAAACACCTCCTTTTCATTGCCTCATATAACTGGTGCTTTTGGGGATTTGAAATCGGGGCCTGACGGGAAAATTTATATAGGGAACAATACTGCCCATCCTGTTTCGAATCCTTCGCCATGCTGGCTTTTTTCACCTGGTCCGGCAAATAATGCAGTCCCAATGCCTAATAATACGGATTGCATCACTTCTCAATTTTTGCATGTCATTCATGACCCTAACCAAGCCGGAACTGCTTGTAGTGCGGAATTGACTTATTTGGAATTTCCGGGAAGTAATAATAATGTAACGGGATTGCTGTTGCAAAATGATATTGTAGCTGCGCCAACAGCGGCGCCTGATACGGTTTCTGGGAATGTATTTGATGTAATTGTTTGTTTTAGTGATAGCGAAACTTTATCAGCAAATGAAGGTGGGAGTTGTTATTTGTGGGATGATGGCAGTACGGAAATGGATAGGGTAGTGGACGGCTCCGGAACTTATTGGGTTGGTTATTTTCAGGATTGCACTTATCGGACTGATACTTTTTTCGTTCAGTTTATTCCGCTGCCGGAAGTGAACGCACAATATTTTGGTTGTGAAGATGAAATTCGGTTTACGGTGAAAGCCACTGATGGCTTAGCATATGGATATATTTTAAGGAATGAGGATAATGAAATTGTTGGCGAAGCCAATGGTTTTGGCGATGCGGTATTTCAGGATTTAAATTCGGGGAATTATGCTTTACAAATTACTGCGCAAGGTGTTTGTGATACGACTTTACTAATTACTTTGAATGCTTATCCGGCAGCGGAGGTACAGGTTTATCCGGAAGTGGCGACTATCGCCTATGGCGACAGTATTCAATTGAATGCAACCGGTGCGGACTTATATCATTGGTGGCCTTCGGGATCTTTGGATTCGGCGGTTATTGCCAATCCCTGGGCGAGGCCTTTTGAACCGACGGTTTTCACGGTTTTAGGGATTAACCGCTATGGTTGTCGGGATTCGGCTTTCGTGAATATCAAAATAGATTATACCATGCCGGATTTAATTCCCAATGCCTTTTCGCCTAATGGGGATGGGTTGAATGATGTGTTCAGGATTGAAGGGATTGCTTATCAGAAGGTGTTGGTGTTTGATGTTTTCAATCGGTATGGGCAAAGGGTGTTTAGCACGACGAAGTCGGATGTTGGTTGGGATGGGCGGTTTAAGGGGAAGGATTGTGAGGTGGGGATTTATTATTATTTGGTGAGGTTGGTGTATCCTGATGGGAGGGAGCGGGTTTTGAAGGGGGATGTGCAATTGATTAGGTAGATGATATTTATTTTGTTTTGTATAGACGCACGGCCGTGCGTCTATACAAAACAAAATAAATATCAATAAAAATAACGCGTAATCATTTAATCAAAAAATCATTTTAATCAAAAAAATCACAGTTCAGACAATTGGAAGGTTACAATAAAAGAAAGAACATAAAAATCAATAATCAACCTCTTTGTGTCCTTAGTGAAAGCCTTTGTGCCCTTGTGGTTAAATAAATCAATAACAAAGAAAAAAATCTCACGTCTCATGTCTCAAATCTCATGTCTCAAATCTCATGTCTAATATAAAATCTATTTATTAACAACTAAACCATAACAAGATGAAAATCAAAAATGTACTCCTGCCTTTAGTGGCGGGCCTGGCGGGCTATGCCATGACAGCAAATGCGCAAAGCGCAAAAGCAGCCCAGCAAATGGGTGGAAAATCGATGACGTTTATTGAGAATAAAGGTCAGGTAAGGGATCAGTTTCATTCGCCGAGGATGGATATTGATTTTAAATTAGGGGGAGGGAATGGTTTGAACATTTTCTTTGGGAAAGGGAGGATTCATTATCAGTGGGCGATGAGGGAAGAAGTGAAGGAGGGGATCTCTCCACTTCATTCCACTGCGCTGCATTCCGGTCGAGATGACGATGGGGCATTAGGTTTTGCAGGAAGAGGCACAGCGGAGGAGATTGAAAAGCTGTATGGCCGACCTGTTGAAATGTACAGAATGGATGTGGAGCTTATTGGTGCGAATCAAAATGCGGAGGTTATCACTGAAGGGCGGCAAGCTTTTTTTGAACGGTATTTCTTATCCTGGGTTAATAAGGATAATAGTAATGAGGGTGTGAAAGCAAATGCCTATAAAAAGATTACTTATAAAAACATCTATCCTCATATCGACTGGGTGTTTTACTTCAATAAAAAAGGACAATTGGAACATGATTTTGTTGTGCATCCTGATGGAAAAGTAGCTGATATTCAAATTAAATATAGTGGTTCAACGAACTTGAAGCTTAATGCAGACGGTAGTTTGACTGCTCATTCCCCCATGGGAACCATAACCGAAAATGCGCCTTACAGCATAGAGCAATCGGAGAGGGAAGTGGCGTCTAATTTCAAGTTAGAAAACGGCATATTATCTTTTGCCGTAGCTGATTATTCCGGGACATTGATCATTGATCCGGTTTTGGAATGGGGCACTTATTTTGGTGGAAGTGATGATGAAACCAGTTATGCTTTGACAACGGATAAATGGGGGAATGTTTATATGACAGGCACAACTGGAAGTTTGAGTAATATCGCTACAACCGGGGCATATCAAATAACTTATGGTGGTGGAACGAATACTTATGGTGCGGATGCTTTTTTATCCAAATGGAATATGGATGGCGATTTGTTATGGGCGACTTATTATGGTGGAGATAATGTGGATGTAGCTAAGGGAGTTGACTGTGATACGATGGGGAATGTGTATTTAAGTGGAAATACCAAAAGTCTTTTAGGAATATCGACAGTTGGTAGCTTTCAAGAAAATTTAGCAGGTGTCCAAGATAGAGCAGATATATTTTTGGTAAAGTTTGATAATAATGGACAGCGAATATGGAGTACTTATTATGGAGGAGCAAAAGAAGACGGCGGAACTTCAATGAGTTTATTTGTCAGCAATCAAAATAATATTTATATAACTGGTAATACACAAAGTGTAGATCTTCCCATTAGTATGGGTGCTCATCAGCCAACCCTTGCAGGTAGCCATGATGCCTTTATTACTAAATTTGATATTAATGGGCAATTAGAATGGGGAACTTATTATGGAGGCAGTAGTGGTGATTATCCTAATGGAATTACAAGTGATTCTCTAAATAATGTGTACATCGTAGGTTATACTAAAAGTTCAAATGGAATTTCTACTTTAGGAGGCTATCAAGAAGTTTACGGAGGAGGTGACGATGCATTTGTCAGTAAATTTGATAACAATGGACAACTACTTTGGGGCAGTTATTTTGGTGGTAATTCCATAGATAGAGGATCGGTAATTTCAACTCATAACAACCAGTTGATTATTGCAGGGGTAACTTCCAGCTTAACAGGAATAGCAACTACAGGAAGTTTTCAAGATACTTTTACAACAGGTTCAGGTGGAGATGCTTTTTTAGCTAATTTTGATTTGAATGGCAATTTAATATGGAGTACTTATTATGGCGGTGAAGATGCAGAAGCGGTGGGGGGGATTTGTATTAATGATCAGGGAGATATTTATTTATCCGGTCAAACCCAAAGTCTGAATAATATAGCTACTATAGGAAGCTATCAGGAAAGTCTTTCAGGAATTTCAGATATTTATCTTGTAAAATTTAATTCTTTAGGAGAAAGAGGATGGGGGACATATCTCGGTAGTCCTGATATTGAAAGCCTCGGACTCCTAACTGGCGATAAATATACTAATCTTTATCTTTCGGGCCAAACAAATGGAGCCGTAAATATTGCAACAAATAACGCTCATCAAGGTAATTTAAATGGGGGTTATGATGCATTCCTCGTTCGATTTAATGACTGTGAAGCGCCCGATTTGCCCTCGGCCATTTCGGGAACTACCGAGGTATGTACTCATTCGGAGCAAATTTATTCGGTGAATAATGATATTGATGCGATAAGTTATGAATGGTTGTTGCCTCAAGGCTGGACGGGCAGTAGTGACAGTAATTCTATAGATATTACAGTTGGGCAAAACGACGGCATAATTCAAGTGATTGCTTTAAGTGCGTGCGGTGGTGTAAGCGACACACAAAGTGTGGCAATAACTGTTGTGCCGATTCCGGAACCTGTAATTGTCAATAATAACAATATTCTTTCCACAACACAATCTTACTCTGCTTATCAATGGAATAAGAACGGCATTGCTATGCCAAATGCCACTCAGGCAACTTACTTGGTGGAAGCTAATAGTGCTTATTCCGTAAAAGTAAGTGATGGAAATGGATGTGAAAACCTATCTGAAGAAATAACGATAACGGATATAGTAGGTATTCAGCAATTGACAGAAAATCAGAACATTGTTATTTATCCAAATCCCGTAACCGATTTATTGAATATAACATCTTCTCAAAGTGGTATGGTTGAATTATTGAATATTGAAGGTAAAACCCTTCTATTGAAAACTGAAATTCAAAAGGGAATAAACATGATTTCTTTAAAAGGAATTGGCTCAGGAATATATTTTCTTAAATTCACCAATGATAAAAATCAGACAAAGATGTTGAAGTTAGTGAAAGAATAATAAGTTTTTTTAACCACAAAGGCAAAGTTTTTCACTAAGATTCACAAAGTACACAAAAGGAATAGGGGCGAATTTTCGCCCCTATTTTAAAATTTGAAACAATGAAATTTATTGAACACTAATCATACCATTAATTACGGCATCCTTCATTTGAACCCGAATTGGATAAACGCCTTGGGTTAACCCATTCAAAGAGATAGAAATTGTTTGTTCTCCAATATTCTTGATAGTGATCTCTTTTTGGTATAAAACGCGACCTGTTACTTTATCCAAGATAAGTACTTTTGCTTGTCCGAAGGATTTTGCATCAAATGATAAGCTAGCCTGACCTTTTGCCGGATTAGGGATGATAATCAAGCTAGATTTTTTCTCCTGTACTTCTCTTTTCATTTCAAGAGAACAATACACTTGATTTTGTGGACAAACGGTTATCCAGGAATCAAAAACAGAGGTACCTTGTACTGCACCTCTGTAATCTAATTCCACTGAAACATCTAAATCATCATAATTAGGATCCTCTAATGCAGTTGTCGGGTCTAATACAAAATTTGAAGAAAAATTGGAGACACAAAAATCACTACAAAAACTAGCATCATACTTTAAAGCAAAAGGACTAAATTGATTCCCTGATTCTTCACATCCAATAGAAGAGAGCCCTTTAATCCAATTAGTCATAGTGGTGCCACAACCGTAAGAACTCCATGTAAATGCTCCATTTGCATAGTCGCCACTTCCATTATTGGTCATTGAGTTATAAGAGAAGTTTAAATTACCCGTTAGTGGAGGATTTTTAGTTCTATCTGCGCTTGCAGCATCATTGATGAAGAGACCATATTCATTATAGCCGGTGATTACATTATTGTAATAATTACCGCCTCCATTATTGTCGATTCTTATTCCATCTTTGAAGTCTGTATGAGGCGTTCCTGAATAACAATGTTTGATTCCGATAATGGAACAATTCAGCACTTCGGGTTGGGTCAATGGTTCAAACAAATCATTGACATCATTATTCCAAACCAACAAACCATTACTTCCAAAAGGATGATGTGCTGCTGGATTTTTACGCATGGTCAACAAACCGCTTATTGTCCCCCTGTATCCTAAATTCACCAATACATCGTTTTTATAAGCATCCAAAATATAGCCATTCAAGAAGTTGACCGTTCCGCCAAAGATGGAAAGCCCATTTTCCGCAGATTCTGTAATTTGGACATGGTCAATGGTCGTTCCGCTACCTACGCTGTTTAAAATCAAGGCACTTTTTTCATTGTCAGTTGAAATGCCGCCGCCTGCATACTCAAGCCGTATATACTTGAGTACGCCTGAGTTGTCCAAGTCATCTATGCCGCCACCTAAATAGGTATTGCCACAGCGGCTTATCGCTTTTACGCCACCGCCATTATTGATGACATTATTTTTCGCTTTCCCCATAATGATCAGGCTACCCCAGTCCGCTGGTTTACGATCGCCTATGGGCTGGTTAGAAGTGAACACGATTTGATTGCTTGGCGTGCCTTGGGCAACGATTACTCCGCCGCGTTCAACAACGAGATTGGAAGCTGGCGAACAGCGGATGACTGTCCCGGCTTGTATAGTCAGTACTTTGCCGCTGGGTACGACATAACAACCTTGTAGGTTATAGCATCCAGCGGCTACCAAGGTAACCGAATCTGCCATTTGAGTTCCAGTCAGCGGTTGTGCGTTTGTTTCTGATCCTGCGACTGCGAGGAGAAAGAAACCTAAAATAATCTTTTTCATTTTATTGAGTTTTTAAAATTTAATAATTGGTTTGTACTTCTCGAAAAAATCATGTCCTCCGTTATGGCGGATGATCTGTGCGTCGATAGATTTTTCTTATCTTTTTCAAGAATGGTTTGTTTTTAAAAATTTTCATGACGGTGGTTTTGTAGGGTAAATGATTCCTTGTTGAATTGATTAAAATCTGTCACTCTATTAAAAACAAACCTCCAAATAAAAAAAATAGGAATTGGAGGGTTTTCCCTCCAATCTTTAAAGATGCCGTTGATGATTTTGTATTTGATTGATAATGGTAGGCTTATAGAAATGAGCTGAAAAAAGCTCATACAAAATTCTTCTGAGAAGATAAAAGGGTTTTCCCTCCAATTTTTGGTGGCAAACCGCAACAATTTGCATACTGTATCGGGCTTGAAGGATGCTACGATGTTCAGAAATTTGCATATCGTAAGCTTAAAAGAGGCTCTTCACGCTGAGGATTCCTATGGTTTCTAAAAAATAATGAATGAAAAAGCCATTAAATTTTCGCATCCGGCGGGCAAAACATTAGCTGAACATTAAGTGTGATCACTTGGCATATAGGTGGAGAGATTGCCGCGTTGTTCGTGCCTCACAATCTCGCAAAGGCGAGTGAGTTATATCAATCAAAGTTAGGTAAAAGAGCAAAGTATCATTTGGATTTGAAATGCTAAGTAGAGATAGCTCCTCAATTACTCATAGGGTTGGAAGAAGGGCTTGCTTCGCTATGAAATTATTGAAGAAAATCAATAATTACTTGGGTAGAAATGACGAGGAATGTGGGAGCCGAGTGTCAATAGCTGTGGTATGATGGTCAATAAGTTCAGAAGAATAGGTAGTAAGCATGCGCGAGTTCATAAATACCACCTCCTATCTTAGCGTCTCGTTAAGATAGAAGGTGGTAAACAATACATTAATTAATTAATTTATTATTGTTATTTAATTCAAAGAAATGCACTATTTATTTGTGGGCGGTTCATAGGATGCATTAATTCATAAAGACATTTTGTGTCGGTATAAATCCATAATTGAAATACATCAGATATTGTGTTCTGCAAACGCCCATAAGCTCCCAAACTGTTCATCAACCAAATCATGGGGCAGCATTATTTTATCTTTTGTAGTATGCAAAAAAACGGTTTTCATCTTTAGTGATTTTCCGAATTGCATATCACTTAAATTATTGCCCACCATTACGCTTTTTGAAAAATCAATATCAGGGAAATCCGCTTTTGCTGCCAATCCCATGCCGATATTTGGTTTTCTTAATGGATCTGAATTATCCATGGCAGGTGCAAAATAAATTTTGTTGATTTTGCCACCGGCTTTTTTCACTTCGTCTATAAAAAAATCATGGATTTCCGACAAATTTTCTGTGGTCATCAATCCTCTGCCAATTCCTCGTTGGTTTGTTACCACAAAAATATAGTCAAAGCACTCTGACAACTTTACGATAGCTTTCAACGCATCTTTATAGAAGATAAATTCGTCAGTAGAGAAAATATAACTCCCATTTTTCTCTTCATTTATTACCCCGTCCCGATCTAGGAAAAGTGCTTTAGCCATAGATTTAAATTCCGTGTTTTGATTAAAGATGAACATTGATTAAAGTTCCTTTTGTGCCCGGTGATAATCTTCGGGAATGCCAATATCTATGAAATAACCGTCACTTTCGAAGCCTTTCAGTGTTTTGGCCTGCACTTCTTTTTCCAGGAAATCCTTTTCTATGGAGAACTTGGCGGGAAATGACTTGAAGTTTTCCAGTGATTTATTGAGTAGGTAAATTCCGCCATTGATCAATCCGGCATCGCAGGGCTTCTTCTCTTCAAAAGAAAGTATATTGTTGTTTTCATCCATTTGCACGCGGCCGTAACGATCGAAATTTTTCATCGGCTTCAGGGCTAAAACGGCTTTTGTTTCTGCAGTTAGATGCGTTTTCATTTTCCTTAAATCAATATCGAATAAAGTATCGCCATTCAAGATAAACACTTCCTTTTTAATGGATTTGTTCAGCGCCAATTTTATGCCGCCTCCCGTTCCCAATGGTTCCTGTTCGATTACACGGTGCAATTTAAAAGTAAAACCTTTAGTGTTGATCCAATCCGTAACAGCTTCGTGCCGGTAACCTAAGGAAAGGATGACATGGTCAACGAATTGAGTTTCCAAATAATTCAGCACATAAGCTAAAAATGGTTGGCCATTTACAGGTGCCATACATTTAGGCAGATCGCCCAATTCGCTGCTCAGCCTTGTCCCTAATCCGCCCGCTAAAACGATACATTCCATGATTTTCCTTTTTATTATTTTCCGGAAGCAAATAAGCGTTCCTCCACGATTTGGCAAATGATATGACCAATGGTGATATGACATTCCTGTATCCTTGGGGTATCATCACTGGGCACATTAATTAAAAAATCGGATAAATCTTTCATTTTCCCGCCACTTAGACCGGTCATGCCCACGGTTGTGATGTCCATTTGCTGTGCCTGTTCAAATGCGGCAAGGATGTTTTTAGAATTTCCCGAAGTACTTAATCCCACGAGGATATCGCCTGATTTTCCCATACCTTTTAATAAGCGGCTATATACTGCATCGTATCCGTAATCATTGGCAACGGCAGTCAAATAAGAAGTATTGCAATGCAAGGCTTCGGAAGGCAAGGGGTTGCGGTCGGTATAAAAACGGCCTGAAAATTCGGCAGCCAAATGTTGAGCATCCGCCGCGCTGCCGCCATTTCCACAAAACAACACTTTATTGCCGGAATTGAATGCTTCGATGATTTTGTTGGTAACGGTTTCTATGTTTTTTACCAGGTTTTCGTCATTTAGGATTTGTTGTTTTACGCTTATGGAAGCTTGAACAATTGCTTTTATTTGTGCTGTCATTTTCGCTATTTGAATTCCAAAATTAATAAAGTAAATCGTAACTCGCTTATTCTTTATTACTTTTGCCAAAAAACCAGCCCAAAACAATATTTATGTCCAATGAATTTGAAGTGATTTCCAAAGTAATGGCTTACCGCAGAACCGTGAAAACTGATCACATGAACGGCAAAATTATTCCAGAAGAATGGATTCAGGAAATTGTGGCAATGGCGGATTTTGCGCCAACTCATGGACGGACTGAGCCATTGAGGTTGAATATTTATCAAGGAGACCGGTTAAAAGAGTTTTGTGAAAGCCACGCAGAACTTTATTGGAACCATACTGCGGAAGAAAAACGGACGGAATTAAAATACGACAAATTAAAGCAAAATGCTGATAATGCATCTCACTTGGTCCTTGCTATGATGAAGCGTTCCCAGGATTCCAAAATTCCGGAAAAAGAAGAGTATGCGTCTTGCTGTGCTTCGGTACAAAACATGCTTTTGGCAGCGGAAGCATTGGGTGTTTCCAGTATTTGGAGTACAGGGGGAATGGCTTATACGGAATCAATGAAATCATATTTGAAATTAGAAGCGCAGGATCAGGTAGTTGGCTTGATCTATTTAGGATTCAGTGACTTAGAGCCGAAGAAAACAACCAGAAAAATCCCATTGACCGAAAAAATTAATTGGTATAAATAAAAGGGCAGGTTACCATTCCATATGTTTTTTAAGCAATTAGCGGCATTGATCAAAAAAGAATTCCTTTTGGAATTACGCCAAAAGCATACCCTTTTTGGCGTGCTTTTGTATGTCGGTTGCACGGTTTTTGTGATTTACATGATGGCAGGGCAGCCGGAAAGCCGTATCTGGAATGCTTTATTTTGGATTGCGCAATTATTTGTTACCGTAAATACGGTTGCCAAAGGTTTTTTGCAGGAAGGTGAAGCCCGTGCAAGGTATTACCATACTTTGGTCACGCCGGTTCAGTTCATGTTGTCCAAAATGATTTATAACCTGGTGTTGATGCTGTTCATGGCATTGATTTCTTTGGCTTTGTTCGATGTTTTATTAGGGAATCCCATTCTAAATTTCAGTGTTTTTGTCAGTATTTCCTGCTTGGGTGCGGCAGCGCTTTCCCTGTTGTTTACTTTTTTGTCGGCCATTGCGGCCCAAGCGAGGCAGAATGCTGCGCTGATGGCTATACTGGGATTCCCGATTGCCATCCCATTATTGATGATCTTGAGTAGGTTGTCACTTTCTGCTGTTGCGCCGGTTTTGCAGGAAGGCTGGTGGGGAATGGTGGGTTTGATGGGCGGGATGAGTGTTCTGATCATTGGTTTGGCGGTAATCCTTTTTCCGTTTTTATGGAAAGAGTAAAAATCATGGTTTCCAAATTATTCTTATAAGACATTATAAGGAACTCTTCTTTCAAATTCTTACTTTTGCGCACATTAAAATTCCCTTAAATGCAGACATTCCAGGAAATCAGCCTCAATTTTGAAATGCACCTGAAAAAGAATTTGCTCTTTCCGGCTAAGCCGATTAATTTATTTGATCCGTGCCGTTCTATTTTAGATGCAGGTGGAAAGCGGGTACGGCCTGCGCTTTGCCTTATGGGAAATGAATTGTTTAAGGAATTGTCCTCCGATTCTTACCTTGTGGCAATGGCAATCGAATTGTTCCATAATTTCACTTTAATTCATGACGACATTATGGACAATGCTCCTTTAAGGCGCGGCAAACCTACTGTTCATGAGATTTATGGAAATGCAGGCGCCATCTTATCGGGTGATGTCATGAATATTTATGCTTATGAATATTTAAGTAAAATAAATCCGGAAAAACTACCCGAAATCATGCGCATCTTCAATAAAGCTGCGATTGAAGTTTGCGTGGGCCAACAAATGGACATGGATTTTGAATCTATGGATAATATAAATAAAGAAGATTATATAAACATGATCGCTTTAAAAACTTCGGTGCTCTTGGGCATGAGTTTGGAGGCAGGTGCGATTTTAGGTAATGCCAGTCCGGAAGAACGGGTACTTATCTATGAATTTGGGAAAAACCTGGGTTTGGCATTTCAATTGCAAGACGATTATTTGGATGCTTTTGGTACGCAGGAAATGATCGGGAAATTGCCGGGAGGGGATATAAGAAGTAATAAAAAAACTTATTTGTACATTTCCTGCCAGGAATTATGCAATGAAAAACAAATGACAACCCTCAACAATACCCTTCAAATGAACGATGAGGAAAGATGCTTAAAAACACTTGATTTATATAAAGAGCTTGGGGTGGATCAATTATCCCGTAAAATAATAGACGATTACGGCAGTATTGCATTTCAGTATTTAGACCGGATTGAAAAACCGGAACACATGAAGAAACCATTGAAAGACCTTGCATTTTATTTATTGAACCGGGAGCGCTAATGACAATTTGGCAAATAAATTATTTGGCAAATAAATTGAACAAGATTTAAAAGAAAATGAAAGGAATAAATTTTTTTAATAAAAAGAAAGATATGTCGCAAAATAAAGAACAGGATCTTCCGCAAAATGAAGATCAGGATCAAACAGAAAATATAGAAGGTTTGTCTGATAATATAGAAGAGCATACCACCAATAACGATCCGGAAAATGACCCTACCGACGAATTGTCAAAACTGGAAGATGAATTGGCGCAAACGAAAGATAAATATGTCCGTTTGGTTGCCGAATTTGACAATTTCAGGAAAAGGACCGCAAGGGAACGCAACGAGCTGATTAAATCTGCGAGTGAAGATGTCATCGCTTCTTTGCTGGATGTATTGGACGATGCAGAAAGGGCTGAGCTTCAAATGGAAAAGTCAATGGATTTGGAAGCTTTGAAATCCGGTGTAAACCTGATTTTCAATAAATTACGGAATGCCCTTAAAACCAGAGGCTTGATTCAGATGGAAAGTGTGCATACTGATTTCGACCCGGAACTTCATGAAGCGATTACGGAAATCCCGGCGCCCAGTGAAGATCAAATCGGCAAAGTGATTGATGAAGTGCAGAAAGGTTATTATTTGAATGACAAAATTATCCGTCATGCAAAAGTAGTGGTAGGGAAATAAAATTGAAAACATTAGAACTGCGAATTGGTATTTTTTAAATTATGACAAAAAGGGATTATTACGAAGTATTAAGCGTTACAAAAAACGCAAGTGGGGATGAAATCAAAAAAGCCTACAGAAAGGTGGCGATGCAATTTCATCCGGACAGGAACCAGGGCAATCCGGCGGCGGAAGAAAAGTTTAAAGAAGCTGCAGAAGCTTATGAAGTTTTGAGCGATGGAAACAAAAGAGCGCAATATGACCGGTTTGGTCATGCGGGTGTTTCAGGAGCTGCCGGTGGCGGACAAGGCGGCGGTTTTGGCGGCGGAATGCGCATGGAAGATATTTTCAGCAATTTCGGCGATGTATTTGGCGATGAAGGTTTTGGCAGTTTCTTTGGAGGTGGTCAGCGCAGTGGCGGTGGCAGGGGAAGAGGTTCAAGGGGATCCAACCTTCGGGTGAAATTAAAACTGAACTATGCCGAAATCGCAAACGGCGCATCAAAAAAGATAAAAGTAAAAAAATACATCGCCTGTGATACCTGTGGCGGTAGTGGAGCGAAGGACAGTAATTCCGTTCAGACTTGTAATCATTGTCATGGAACCGGCCAGGTGCGCAAAATTGCCAATACCTTTTTAGGTCAAATGCAAACTGTTGCTACATGTCCTAACTGTCAGGGTGAAGGGAAAATAGTAACTGCCAAATGTAACGCATGTAAAGGTGAGGGCAGGGTATATGGTGAAGAAACAATCCATATTGATGTTCCGGCCGGTGTTCAGGAAGGCATGCAATTGAGCATGAGCGGAAAAGGAAATATGGGCGAACGAGGCGGCACGCCAGGAGATTTATTGATTTTGATAGAAGAAGAAAAGCATCCTGAATTAGTCCGCGACGGCATAGATGTACATTTCGTTTTACACCTCACTTTCCCGGAAGTAGTGTTGGGGACGCAGGTTGAAGTAACGACAATCGACGGAAAAGCCAAGATTAAAATTCCCGCAGGAACGCAAGGTGGTAAAATTTTCAGGTTGAAAGGAAAAGGCTTTCCCGAAATAAATGGATATCAAAGAGGTGATCAACTGGTTCAGGTTAAAGTCTGGACACCTCAAATGCTGAGTGACGAAGAACAAAATGCAATCGAGTCTTTGAAAGATTCACTGAATTTCCAACCCAGTGAGGAGGTTAAAAAAGAAAAGAGTTTTTTTGAAAAAATAAAAGATGTTTTTAATTAAAGGATAGCACAAAAACAAGCGGCAGACTTTTAAATCCGCCGCTTGTTTTTGTTAGTCTAAATACTTAGATGACAATAAATTACCCTGATTTTTAAACCAAAATTGCAATTGATTATGATACAGCGAAATTTTTAAAAATAATGGTGTATTATTTGGTTGCAATTGAATAAAATTATTACCTTTGCAATCCATTTAAAAATGGAGGTAGTAGCTCAGTTGGTTAGAGCGTCGGATTGTGGTTCCGAAGGTCGGGGGTTCGAGACCCCTCTTCCTCCCAGATTTTTGAAGCGCATTGGTTTAATACCATTGCGCTTTTTTAGTTGTAAAGCATATCAAGATTATTTTTCTCCAATTTATACTCTCTTCCCAATAGTTATTTTATTAATCTAATTCACAATGGCTTTGTGTACTTTGTGAAGGCTTTTGTGTACTTTGTGGTTAAGAAAAGAGCTTTTTGATAAGCAAATTAATGACATGTATTGGAATTGGTCTCAGTTGCGTATTTCAGACAATTTGAAACTATCAGTAAAGAAATCCAAAAAGCCACAACGGTATTTTATCTCCAAAGCCATATTCTATGTTGTCCGCTGCAATGTAGGTTTCCTTCTTATCTTTAATTTGTTTATTGGTTTTGTTTTTTTCTCCAATTTCAATAGTAATCTCCTCATTGATTAAAAAGTCCCCTTGTTCTGTATATAATAGATTATGCGCATATCCGACTTGATTTGCAAAGAAAGTTTCTCGTCTATTTGCTGGGTTGGCATTCTGATTTGCAAGCACGAAAATAAGGTTCGTATTATTCAGGTAAATTTTGGCAGGTTTTTGCAATTTCGAAATACCCTTGGCATTTCGAAACAAATTTCGGGTTAATTCTATCTCTTCCAAATAAAACAAATAGGAAAGTAAAGTTGCCCTATTAATTCCAATCCGTTCACTCAATTTGCTTACATTGGGCATAAAAGGAACAGATTCGGCAATAATCATGAGTAATTGTTTTAATTTATTGACATATCCAATTTCTATATTCCTTAATAATGGCAATTCAATTTCCATTATCATATTAATTACCTGTCCGACTCGAAGTTCGTATAAATCCTGTTGTTCTTGATAATAAGGGTAATATCCTTGTTTCAAATAAGATTCAAAGTACTGGAATGGCTTGACTTGTTTATTAATTAAAGCGGATTCTGCTAAATGATTTTTTAAAATTTGGTTTAGGGAAAGCTTTTCAAATGTCTTACCGGTTTCTACGCTCAAGTATTCCCGAAAGGAAAATCCCTGCAAATTGTAAATTACAGCCCTTCTGCTCAAGTCTGCTCCGGAATCTATAATTTCCAATAAGGAAGAACCTGTAAAAACTATATTTAAAAATGGATAAAGGTCATATATGTTCTTTAGCTCTTGTTTCCATCCTTCATATTTATGCACTTCATCCAAAAATAGGAATTTGCCTCCTTTCTGTACAAATTCAGAAGTCAGATCCAGTAATTTGTTATTATTGAACCAGATATCATCTAAACTAACATAGAGTGTCAATAATGTAGTTTTCCCTACACCTCTTGAGCCCTTCAGGCCTATTAACCTTGCCTCCCAATTAATTTCGTTTATTTTGTCTCTAACGAAAGCTAAAGGGACATGAATGCAATTTTTGTTTTAATTTTGAGCGAATAATTATTTTTAGAAATGAGCAATAACAAACGCGTAATTAAAGCGCCAACGGGAACACAACTCAGTTGTAAAAACTGGATTTCTGAAGCGGCTTACAGGATGATTCAAAATAACCTTGACCCCGAAGTGGCGGAACGCCCGGAAGATTTGGTGGTATATGGCGGAAACGGGAAAGCGGCAAGGAATTGGGAAAGTTTTGATAAGATACTGGAGTGCCTCCGTAATCTGGAAGAAGACGAGACACTGATGGTGCAAAGCGGGAAACCGGTAGGCGTTTTGCGTTCACATAAAAATGCACCCAGAGTGTTAATCGCAAACTCAAACCTTGTAGGAAAGTGGGCCAATTGGGAACATTTCAGGGAATTGGAAGCCAAAGGTTTGATGATGTATGGTCAAATGACTGCCGGAAGCTGGATATATATTGGTTCTCAGGGTATCGTTCAGGGAACTTACGAAACTTACCTTTCCTTGGCACACAAGCATTTTGGAAAAGGAAGTTTGAAAGGCAAGCTGAATGTGACGGCGGGTTTAGGCGGAATGGGTGGCGCTCAACCATTGGCCATCACGATGAATGAAGGTGTCGCACTTGTTGCCGAAATGGAAGAATGGCGTATTTTAAAAAGGATAGAAACTAAATATTTAGATAAGTGGACAAAAAATATTGATGAAGCCATTGACTGGTCTTTAGCCGCAAAAAGCAATGGCGAAGCTGTTTCCATCGGTGTATGCTGTAATGTGGTGAATTTATTACAAAGATTAATCGAAAGGAATATCGTTCCTGATACCTTAACGGATCAAACTTCCGCACATGATGAATTGATTGGTTATTTCCCCGAAAATTTATCCGTAGAAGCCGCAAATGCTTTAAGGCAGGACAATCCGGAAGAATACAAAAAACTGTCTTTGGATACGATGGCGCATCATGTCCGTCTGATGTTGATGTTGCAAAAAATGGGTGCCATCACTTTTGATTATGGAAACAACTTAAGAGGTCAGGCCAAAGACAAACGAAATGTAGAAAATGCATTTGATTTCCCAGGATTCGTACCAGCATATATCCGTCCTTTGTTTTGCGAAGGAAAAGGTCCTTTCCGTTGGGTGGCATTAAGCGGCGATCCGCAAGATATTTATACCACGGATCGGGAATTGGCCAGATTATTTCCTGAAAACAAAGGTTTGCTCCGTTGGTTGGAATTGGCAAAAGACAAAATTGCTTTCCAGGGATTGCCCGCCCGGATTTGTTGGCTGGGGATGGGTGAACGGGAAAAAGCGGGATTGGCATTCAACGAACTTGTGAGAACCGGAAAAGTAAAAGCTCCAATCGTTATTGGCCGTGATCATTTGGACAGTGGATCGGTAGCATCTCCCAACCGTGAAACAGAAGCCATGAAAGACGGTAGCGATGCTGTTGCTGATTGGCCAATTTTAAATGCATTGATCAATACTGCCGGTGGTGCAAGCTGGGTAAGTTTCCATCATGGCGGTGGAGTAGGGATGGGTTATTCCCTGCACGCCGGAATGGTAATCGTAGCCGATGGAACCGATGATGCCGAAGAAAGGTTAAAGCGCGTATTGCACAACGATCCGGCAATGGGCGTGATCAGACATGCGGATGCGGGTTATGAAGAAGCAATTGAATGTGCCAATGATTTTGATTTGAATATCTGGTAGTTTCAGAAGAATAAGGATAAAAAGAGCGATTTGTACATTACAAATCGCTCTTTTTAGTCGTAAGTCATAAGTCATAAGTCATAAGTCTAAAATCTCATGTCTCATGTCTCAAATCTCATGTCTCAAATCTAATGTCTAAAATGCCTCATGCCCGTAACCACCAATGCCATGCCATTTGCTTTACAAAAAGCGGTGGTGTCTTTATCACGGATAGAACCGCCGGGTTGGATTACGGCACGGACTCCTTCTTCAAATGCCATTTTCACACAATCATCGAAGGGGAAAAATGCATCCGAAGCCATTACCGAATTGCTTAAATCAAAATCAAAGCTTTTCGCTTTTTCAATCGCATGGCGCAATGCATCCACCCGGCTTGTTTGACCACATCCTTTTCCTAAAAGCTGTTTATTTTTAACGATGGCAATTGCATTGGATTTCAGATGTTTGCATACCAAATTCCCGAAAATCATATCCTCTTTTTGCGCTTCTGTGGCTGGTTGTGCGCCTTCCTCTTTCCAGTCAATGAAATTACCTTCATCTTTTTGTTGGGTCAAAACGCCGTTCAATACATTCCTGAACATCGTTTTGGAGATTTCCGTTTCTTTTAGAACCAACAGGTTCCTGTTTTTTTTACTTTTTAGGATGTTTAATGCCGGCTCAGAATAAGAAGGAGCGATTAATATCTCAAAAAATAATTCATTGATTTTTTCTGCCGTTGCCTCGTCAATTTCTTTGTTGGCAATCAAAACACCACCAAAGGCACTTTCCGGATCGCCTGCCAATGCGGCATCCCAGGCTTCGGATAAGGTTTTTCTTTGCGCAATGCCACAAACATTCGTGTGTTTGATGATTGCAAAAACAGCATTGTCAAATTCCTGGAAATCCTGGATGAGTTCTACCGCGGCATTGGCATCCACTAAATTATTATAAGAAAGTTCCTTGCCGTTTAATTTTTCAAATACTTCCGTCAGGTCGCCATAGAAAACACCTTCCTGATGTGGGTTTTCGCCATATCTCAAGATGTTTTTTTGTTGAAAATTAGGAATAATCTGACCATTAAAATAATTATTGATGGCAATGTCATAATTCATGACCACAAAAAACGCTTTTGCGGCAAATGCTTTTCTTTGCTCTAATGTCGTATTGCCATTTTGTTCCTGCAAAAGGGTAGTCAGTTGCCCGTAATCCGCTTTGTCGGAAACCACCATTACATCTTTGTGGTTTTTTGCGGCTGCACGAATCATGGTTGGTCCGCCGATATCAATTTTTTCGGTAATCAATTTTTCGTCGGAAGTAGTCTTTAAAGTTTCTTCAAAAGGATACAAATCAACAATGACCAAATCAATTTCAGGGATTTCATATTCGGCCATTTCTTTCATATCCTGATCTAAATCACGACGACCTAAAATACCACCAAAAACTTTGGGATGCAATGTCTTTACACGACCGCCCAAAATGGAAGGATAAGTGGTTATGTTTTCTACAGGGATACATTCAATCCCTTGATCTTCAATGAATTTTTGTGTTCCGCCCGTGGAATAAATGGTGATATTTTGTTTTTGCAATTCTTTTACCAGCGGTGCCAGGCCGTCTTTGTAAAATACAGAAATGAGTGCCGATTTGATTTGTTTTTGATCCATTGCTATTGAAAATTCATTTAAAAATTGCTGCGAAGTTCCTAAAAGGAAAGCAATAATGCAAAATTGCTTATTCTAAGTTATATTTGCGCTTTCTCCTTTAAATAGTTTTCATTGTGCAAGGCAAAATAATCAACGATCCGGTGTATGGTTTTATCAGGTTTCCCGAAAAGGAAATGATGCAAATCATAGACCATCCTTGGTTTCAAAGATTGCGCAGGATCAAGCAAATGGGCATCGCGCATTTTGTTTATCCTGGTGCCATGCATTCCCGTTTCCATCATTCCTTAGGTGCGGCACATTTGATGAGGACGGCATTGACCGAACTCAAATATAAAGATATAATCATTGAACATGCGGATTGCATGGCTGCACAAAAAGCGATTTTATTGCATGATATTGGCCACGGTCCTTTTTCGCATTCTTTGGAACATGCCCTAATTGAAGATATGTCGCATGAAGACATCTCAAGGATCATCATGCACAGGATGAATGATGAATTTGAAGGTTCTTTATCCTCCTCAATCGAAATTTTTGAAAATAAACACCCGCAATTATTTTTGCACCAATTGGTTTCCAGTCAATTGGATATGGATCGCATGGATTATCTGAACCGGGATAGTTTTTATACCGGCGTTTCTGAAGGCGTGATTGGCTACGATCGGATTTTGCATATGCTTACCGTAAAGGATAACGCTTTGGTTGTGGAAGAAAAGGGGATTCATTCCGTTGAAAAATTTATCATTGCAAGAAGATTGATGTACTGGCAGGTTTATCTGCACAAAACCGTTTTGGGTGCTGAGCAATTACTCATCAATATCATTAAAAGAGCCAAGGAACTAACCAAAAAAAATGAAGACCTGTTTGCGACACCTGCACTCAAATTCTTTTTGTATGAACAAATAACAAAACAGGATTTTCAACAAAATGAAAAATTGTTGCCGCTTTTTTGCCAATTGGACGATGATGATATTATGGCCAGCATAAAAGTTTGGGTAAATCATTCCGATAAAATTTTATCCACGCTTTGTAAAATGATAATTTACCGTCATTTATATAAAGTAAAATTGAGTACGCAATCATTGGAAAGTGAATTGGAAACATTAAAAACTGAGTTCAAAGAAAGATATACGGAAGAAGAATTACCTTATTTTTTATTTTCAGGGACAACAAGTAATGATACCTACAATCAACATGATGAACAAATAAAAATCCTCTTCAAATCTGGAGCAATCAAACCCGTTTCTGAGGTGGACAATGCTTTAATCAATGAACTGACTTCCTTGCTGGTTAAAAAATATTACATTTGTTATTTGATATGAATTCCCTCATCGAACAGAATGAAGCGGAGACATCCCTCTTTACGCTGTTGGGAGAGTTATCTCTTTTAAATATTTGTATGGCTTAATCATTTTCTTTTTTTGCGTTATCAGGTCTGTTTTTCTGTATAAATTTAGAGCTCACAGTAAAAAGTAGAGCGAAAAGAATGCATTCAAAAAAGGTGGTTATCATTATTTTGCCTGTGATAATATATGCATTGCTAAATGATATATGAATTATTATTCTTATGATGAAATACAATAATCCAATTTTTAAAATTTTTTTCATCTTATTTTTTACTTCAAATCTAAATGCGAAGATCCTTTAAAATATGATTATAAAAAAATATATTGGTGGATAAAATGATTTATTAGATCAAATTGCTATAAAGTTGTATTATACTTTAAACGGGATGAAAGTGTGTGTGTTTTCGCTAATCAAAATGCACTAAACTATGCGGCTTAAAATATAGTTGTTATTTTAATTTATAATGCGTAACCCTTAGGGCTTTGGCATTTTCACCACAATCTTTGGGTCTTAACTTCTCAAAAATAATTCAAATGCTCCAGAGGAGCCAAAATATGGGTAGTTATTGAATATAGGTAGTTGATTAGCTACAGAGTAGCGTAATATAAATTCTTAAACATGAAAATAGCATTGACAATATGTTCCGCTCCTATGGAGCTGTGTAATTCTAACCTTTTGTGCTATCAATGTTAAGCTCCTCTGGAGCAATAATGCGTTGACTGGGTATAAAACCAAATCTGTTTTATGATTTAAAACACTGCATTCCATATCTATATTTAGGAGTTACTTCAAACTATTGTCCTATCACGAATATAGTGACATGCAAAATATATTAAAATGCTGCTGTTGTTGTGTGTTTTCACCAACAACAAATTATGCACATGGCACGATACTAGATAAAAGTCTGCATTTTTCGATAATCAAAATGCACTAAACTATGCCGCTTAAAGTATAAAGAGCCATTCTAAACTTCCAAATTCAAACTCCTTAATTCCCGTCGGTGTCAACAAAACTAACTTCCCCGTTTCCTTAACTTCCTGAACGAAAGCTTCAAATTTTACTTTGGTATGAAGGTTGCGAAAATTCATGCAATGATCTTTTTTATATAAATTATCGTTGTACGCTTTTAAGATTTCATCTTTTTTCTTACTAGGTTCAGAAAGCAAACCATTTAAAATTCCTGTTCTCAAATCCTGAATGATTTCCAATAATTCAAAATTTCTCTCGGCTACTTTTTTTAAAGAAATCGCATTAATTAAATCTTCGGGAAAATCCGTTTGGTTTACATTTAACCCAATGCCTATTACGGCAAAATTCCATTTAGAACCCCGAAATGTGTTTTCAATTAAGATGCCTGCTGTCTTTTTGTCATTGATATAAATATCATTTGGCCATTTTATATTTACCTGACAGCTTTCAGGAAGGATCGTTTTCAGATATTGAATTATGGTCACTGCAACTGTCATACTCAACTGAAAGATGTGTTCCGGCTGAATTTCAGGTTGAACAATCAAGCTGAATTTTAAGTTGCCGGAATTGTCCTGCCAAGTTTTGCCTCTTTGTCCCTTACCTGAAGTTTGGTGTTTTGCCCACACGACATTTCCATGCTGTGCCATTCCGTCGTCAATAAGTTGCATGGCATAATTGTTGGTACTATCTAAAGTATCAAAATAATACAACCATTGCGGCATCGAATAAATTGATGATTGTGCCAAAAAGATTTAGTAATTTTGATGCAAATTAATTGAATAACAAGTTCAGAACAAAAATCATTGGAAAAAATATTGAATTCTTTAAAAAACAGACCCAAATCCCCCATTCGGATAAATCGAGACAATCCCCTTTTTCAAACCATAATCAAAGCAATTCAGGATAAAAATGGCGAACGGATCGTTTCCTTGGATTTAACCAATATCGATGAAGCCGTTTCTGATTTTTTTATCATATGTGAAGCGGAATCCAGCCTTCAAATCAGGGCCATTGCAATGAATATCGAACAAATGGTTTTGGATAATTGTAATGAAAAGCCTTACCATACGGAATATGGGGAGGAATGGACGCTTGTGGATTTTGTAAATATTGTTGTACATATTTTCAAACCTGAAGAACGGAAATTTTACGATATAGAAAATTTATGGATGGACAGTGGAAGGATGGAACACGATGCCGGTAAATAAGCAAATTTAATTACCGAGTAGATTAATTAAAATTAACTTTTAGATCGCCTTTTTTAACAAAAGGCATATTGTTTTTTGATGAAAACAATAAAAAGCAAGGCTTCATGGAAGAAAATAAAAATAAAAAAAATTTCCCGCCCGGGTTAAATGGCAGCAATCCGAATAAGAAAGGCCCTAAATTCAATATGTATTGGATTTATGGATTAATCATTGTATCTTTAATTGGCTTGAATCTCTTTAGCGGAGGGATGGATAATTCTCAAAAATTGACTTCTTTTTTAGAATTCAAAAATGATTATTTGGATAAGGGACTGGTTAAAAAAGTAGTGGTGGTCAATAAGGAATTTGCGGAAGTTTATTTAAACGACGATGCAAAACCAAAGCCCAAAGCGGAGAAAAGAAGTCCGATTGGATTTAGTCCGGAAGTTACGCCTGACTTGAAATTCAACATAGGTTCTTACGACGCATTCGACAGGAAATTTGACGAAATAATGAAAACTTACGCTGCCGAAGGCAAAGTGCAGGTGCCTGTGGAAGTGGAAAACCGCGGAAGTTTCCTAAAAGATTTTATGAGTGGCATATTCCCGATTTTGATCGTCATGATTATTGTCTGGTTCTTTATCTTCAGGAAAATGGGCGCGGGTGGTGCCGGTGGGCCTGGCGGTGGTATTTTCAGCATTGGGAAGTCCAAAGCGCAGCTTTTTGAAAAAGGAACTAAAGTGAACATAACATTCAATGATGTAGCGGGCTTGGATGAAGCTAAAGTGGAAGTGATGGAAATCGTGGATTTCTTGAAAAATCCTAAAAAATACACATCACTTGGTGGTAAAATTCCCAAAGGTGCATTATTGGTAGGACCTCCGGGAACGGGTAAAACCTTATTGGCAAAAGCCGTGGCTGGCGAAGCGCAAGTGCCGTTCTTCTCCATGTCAGGAAGTGATTTCGTGGAAATGTTTGTTGGGGTAGGAGCGAGCCGGGTCAGGGATTTATTTAAACAAGCAAGGGAAAAAGCACCATGTATTGTATTTATTGATGAAATTGATGCAATTGGTCGTGCGAGGGGGAAAAATGCAGTGGTCAGTAATGACGAAAGGGAAAATACGCTGAATCAATTACTTGTGGAAATGGATGGCTTTAGCGGAGATACAGGGATTATTATTCTTGCTGCCACAAACCGACCTGATGTTTTGGATACAGCCTTATTGCGCCCGGGTCGTTTTGACCGTCAGATTTCCATTGATATTCCGGATGTAAATGGAAGAGATAAAATTTTCAGGGTGCATTTGCAACCGATTAAGAAAGCTTCTGATTTGGATATTCATAAATTGGCTTCGCAAACACCGGGTTTTGCAGGTGCTGACATTGCCAATATCTGTAATGAAGCTGCCCTGATCGCTGCCAGAAAAGGAAAATCAGAAGTGAATATGCAGGATTTCAATGATGCCATTGACCGGGTCATCGGAGGTTTGGAAAAGAAAAACAAAATCATCCTTCCCGAAGAAAAGAAAATCATTGCGTTTCATGAGGCCGGACATGCTGTTTGTGGTTGGTATTTAGAACATGCGCATCCTTTAATTAAAGTGTCTATCGTTCCAAGAGGTGTTGCTGCATTAGGCTATGCGCAGTATCTTCCTAAAGAACAGTTTTTATATACCACCGACCAGATGAATGACCAGTTAGTGGGATTATTTGGCGGAAGGGCTGCTGAAGAAATTATTTTTGGCAGGATTTCAACGGGCGCTCAAAATGATTTGGAAAGGATTACGAAAATGGCCTATTCAATGGTCGCCATTTATGGTATGACCGGAAATGTGGGTAATGTCTCTTTCCATGATTCACAACAGGAATATGCAACTTCGAAACCTTATTCAGAAGCTACCGCCGAATTAATCGATAGGGAAGTAAGGAGTATTATCCAGGCACAATACCAGCGGGCAAAGGACTTATTGTCAGAACATATTGTTGCACTGAATGCTTTAGCTGAGGAGTTATTGAAAAAAGAAGTGTTGTTTAAAGATGATTTGGAAAGGATCATCGGAAAAAGACCTTTTGACGATCCGCAAGTTTCTGATGTTCAGCCTGCGGCCGACAGTTTACCTGTAAGCGAAGTTTTGAAAAACAAGGAGAATGCAAATCAAACAAAAATTGATGAAGTAAAACCTAAGGATACTTATTATGAAAATGAAGCATAATTGTTGAATTGAAATAGAATAAATTGAAAAAAGACCTACTGAATGAAGTAGGTCTTTTTTTATTTACACCTTTAAATAAAGAGTAGATATAGATTTCTAATTGTATTTTTTGTGTTCCTGCTGCGCTTCTTTGGTTCATAGACAATATCGGCACTTTAATTTTAATAATAGCCAATCATGACAGGGTTTATCAAATAACCAAAGGATCTCATTTTGCTATAAAAAAGTTTGATTTTATCTTTTGGTATGAGGATATGGAAATTTTCAGCTTTAATGACTATTTTTTTCAATTCAGGGTCTTGTGCGATATATCTCAGTAAATCTTTATCATCTTCTTGTAGTTTGAATGTAATAAAGTCATCCTTATCTTGAATGGCCGTGCTTCTTACTATTAATTCATCAAAATGATTTTCCCAAAGTGCAGGTAGTTTTTGGTGGATGCTAATTTTAAAGGTGTTTATTTTTTTCATTAAGTCGGCACTTGTCCGACAATCTTTCAGGAATTTTTCATTGCTGAATTGAAACCTTCGTTCACTGCTTTTTATCGTATAATTACTCACCATTGCTTCTGCAAGTGCGGCATTGCCTTCAACATGAATAGTCAAGCTTGTTTCATCAAAAATGATTGCTGTTTTTTCTACAACTTCCGTTGGCTTATAGTCTTCTTTTAAACCAAAAATATGTGCGCCTAAATCGGTTAGCCTGCAAGCTAAGAAATTATCATAATAAGAATATTTTAAAGTTTGCTTTGGATCAATTGCGATTTCCATTAAGCCCAATGCCGCCAATAAATAAAAATGACCCATAAGGTTGGGATAGTACACAGTTTCCAAAATATTTTTGCGGGAAATCTGTAAACTTTCATTATTGTCTATTCCTGTATTCACGATTAAATCTATCACATAATGGTGTGTGATAATTTCTAAATCGAAAAAATGGGTTTCTGTAAATGTTTTTATGTTTTTAGCGGAAATCCAGATATCAGTAGGAAAATCCTTTATCATTTTGAAAATTTCAGCCGTCGGCTTTAAATTAAAATCAAAGGGATCAATCCTATTAATTCCTTTGATGGAACTTAACAAAAAAGGTGCGAAAGGCTTTTTGGTTATGTTGTGGTTGAGTAATTGTTTTAAGGTTGTTATGATGGAAGTAGCTACATCCTTGCTATTGAAATTATCTGAAAATAAACCTGAAATTAAAGTGGACCTTAATTCTGAATTCCCTTCAAAGGGGAACTTCTCTAACTTTAATGTTTTACCCATTTTCTTTATAGATGCAAGAAGAGGCACTCCTTTTTGGGAATATTTGATGCCACCTTGTAAATAATATGCTGCAATCAAAGGTAATTCCTGAAAAATAGTCTTTTCGGCATTATAAAGCATTGCGTCGTCGGGAATTTCGAAAGCTTCTAAATAATAACCATTTGGCTTTGGTAGTATTTGGCTGAAGATTTGTCGCATAAGCGTTGGTAGCGCAAAAGGTAATTCCAGGTTTTTCATGAATCTTTCCTCATTGTATTCAATTACTGCCCGGGAATAGAAATTGAAAAAAAATTTCCAAATCTGTACATTTTCCAATAATTGTACAGTGAACCGTTTCCCATAACCATATTTGCTTTCTTCACTATGGATTGCATAAAACTTTTCGCCTAATATTTCTTCTAGTTTTTCTTTGTCAATTTTAGTTTGCCATGTGGCTGTAAGAAGAATTTCCCGATCTTTTTTAGGGAAGGAATAATAATAGTCTTTTAGGAATGTGGGATTGGTATAAACCTGCATACAAAAATCAATCAGCTGGTTCTTGGGAACATGCTTCTTTACATCTATTTTTCTTAATAATTCATCGGCACTTAAATTCTCCCAACTTTCGTCACTGGATTGTAGAATAAAGTCAAGTACAGGAAGAAACCATAGATTATAAATTGCGTCCCGGTTAATTAAATTAAGCTTATTGTAAATTTCTACTTGTGATATGTTTTCCGTCATTTTTTTTAATTAAGAACCTAAAATAAATTGAATATCATCTTCGGACATGGATTTTAAAGAAGCGCCATCCGTTGAAAAAATGTTTTCAAATAATGCACTTTTCAATTCTTGAAGTTTCAATATTTTTTCTTCTATAGTATTCATCGTGATTAATTTATAACTCAATACCGTTTTGTCCTGACCAATTCTATGTGTTCGGTCAATGGCCTGATTTTCCGCTGCCTTGTTCCACCAAGGGTCAAAGATAAATACCATGTCGGCAGCTGTTAGGTTCAGTCCTGTTCCACCGGTTTTTAAAGTCATGATAAATACTTTACAGTCTTTTTCATTTTGGAATCGTTCCACCAATTCCTGCCGATTTCGCGTACTTCCCGTCATGCTCACAAAATCAATCCCTCTTTTGTTTAATTCATCGCCAATGAGTTCCACAGCCGCAAGATAATTGACGAACACTAAAATTTTATGTTGGTTAGAAATGGCGTCTTCCAAATTTTCGATTAAAATCTCAATTTTTGGCGAAGAAATTTTCCCGTCTGTTTGCGATTCCGGAACAGATGCAATTTGCCGTAATTCATTCATTGCCTGAAAAATGAAGAATTGTGCTTGTTGGATCCCTTTCATGGCCACTTGCTGCTCAATCGAATTTTTATAAAACAAACGCCGCTGTTCATAATACTTTGCTTGAGCGGGATTCATTTCAACATATAAAGTTTGCTCTATTTTTGCCGGCAGGTCTTTTAAAACATCCTTTTTCAACCTTCTTAAAATAAATGGATAAATCTTTTTCTTCAATTCCAGAACAGCATCTTTATCATCATATTTCTGGATGGGAGTCAAATAATTTTGATTGAAATTATCCGAACTTCCAAACATGGCCGGATTTAAAAAACGGAATAAAGCATATAATTCAGAAAGGTTATTTTCAACCGGGGTTCCACTCAAAGCCAATCGATGTGGTGCTTTCAATAGAAGAGCTGCTTTGTGAACCTGACTTTGACTATTCTTTGCTGCTTGCGATTCATCTAAAATTGCATACAAAAACTGCTCTTCTTTTAAAATTTCAATGTCATTTCTCAGAAGGGAATAAGTCGTCAATATAATCTGGTGTTTTTGGGCTTCTGCAATATCTCTTTGGTTTCCGTACCAAATATAAAAGCTTAATTGAGGTGCAAAACGACTGAGCTCTTTTTCCCAATTAAACAATAAGGATTTCGGCATGGCGATAATTGTGGTATCCAGATCTTTTTTGGAACTATACACTTCAGCTAAAAGCGTAATCGTTTGCAGCGTTTTCCCTAAACCCATGTCATCCGCCAGGCAAGCTCCTAATTTATTTTCATATAAATACATGAGCCACTTAAACCCTTGTTTCTGATAAGGTCTTAATTCTGCATTGACTTTAGGCAATTTTACTTTTGCCTTTGCCAGTGCATTAAAACCTTCATAAATTGAACGTGCTTGTACAAATTGGGTTTCTAAGGCTCTTTCTTCAATCAGTTCCTCAATAATCGGTAAATCGAAAAAAGAAACGACGACAGCACCTTTATTGTCTTTTTTCTTTTTGAAAATTCTTTGTAATTTCTGCATGTATTGCTCATTGACTAAAGCATGTGAGCCATCGGCAAGCAAGATATATCTGTTTTTGTTGAATTGATTGAGCGCATCTAAAATGGAAATGGATTGGTCGCCAAAATCCAAAGAAGCATTTCCTTCTAAAAAATCGATGCCATGACCTAATTGTACATTTAACCTTGGCTTATTTATATTGATTTTATATTCTTTCAGCTTTTCACTTCCGATCAAAGCAAATTCCGAAATGAGGCTTGGAATATCCTTGTATATAAAATCAGCCGCAATTTTTTCCGGAATAGTGAGCAAAGTATCTTCCCTAAGTACGCCCTCATTGTTTTTTTTCTTTCCTTTTGGACTATGGGCGGCCAGTTTTTTCTCGACTATACCAATATAAGTTTCCAGATTCAATGATTCTATCGGATGGATATTGATGATTTCTTCCAGCTCGTTTATTGTTGCAAAATAAAATAGGTCATAATCATCCAAAAAGTTGACTTCTGAATTTGGCATGATTTGCCCAATCCTCAATAATAAGGAATTATCGATATCTACTTTTTCAAAAATCAATGCAGGGCGGGCTTTCAGTGGTTCTGTTTTCTTTTTTACGATATAATTCTCATATTGTAAATCCACATTCTCAAAATAAGAATAAAACAAAGAAAAATATTTTTGCAAATCTGCAATGGGCATTTTCGCAATCTTGAATACGGGTAAATCTTTAAAATAGGAGCCAATCGTATATACCTCAGTAATAAGCTTCTGCTCATCCAAAAGGGCATAATCATTATTTAAAAATTGAAAATTTTCAAATTGACCGCTTGACGCAATTACGGACATTTTAGTCGAAATGGATTGTTCCTTTTTTTCTACAAGCAACTGTAGTTTGGCAATGCCTTGAACCGGCGTAATCAACTGCTTTTTGCTATTGATTAATTTTTTGGATTCCAGGAGTTGATTAATTAAATATGGATATTCCTGAAGATAAATCCTCTTTTCCGGGTTTTCCCAATCCACTGTAAATGAATTTTTATCCTTGATTAATTGAATGTTTTTCGTGATGGTCCTTTCCAAACCACTGAACCACCGATAATCAAATTCTATTTCGGAATTGTGTTCATCAACAACTGTAATAAAAGCGCCATTTTCATCAAATTGCAACAAGAAGAATATTTTTTCTTGAGTTCTATGGAATGTTAGGTTAGGACTTAATGAAGATTTATTGCGTTTAAATTGATCAAATAAAGACATTTATCTGTAAGAATGGTTGAAAAAATTAAATATGCAAAATTAGTGCTTTTTGAGCATGAAGTGGCCACGATACCTATACAAGATTTCGTTTGACTGCAATTATGCTACATTGAATATAGTGGATAATTTTGTGTGAAAAAATCTGCCATTTTGAAATTTGTTGTTATCTTGCCGACAAGATTCATGGTGTAAAGTTGTCCGTATATGTCCATTTGGAAAAAAGAAGTACAGAATTTAGAAAGCTTGAATGCCTTGAGCAAACAAACATTAGCGCATTTCCTGGAAATGAAATTTATTGAAATCGGAACTGATTTCCTGAAAATGCAAATGCCCGTAACTGAAAAAACACACCAGCCTTATGGCTTGCTCCATGGCGGTGCTTCTGCCGCACTTGCAGAAACAGTTGGCAGCGTTGCCAGTTCTTTATGTATCGATACAGATAAACAGATTTGCGTAGGTATGGAAATCAATTGCAATCACATCAGAAGCGTAAAAAAAGGAATGGTTTACGCCACGGCAAGACCTTTGCATATAGGCGCAACCACACATGTCTGGGATATAAAAATCATGGATGAGCGGGAAAAATTAGTTTGTGTCAGCCGTTTGACTGTTGCCGTTTTAAACAAACCTAAAACGCCATAATGGATTTCAGCGTTTGCATATTGGTCAACAAATGGCATGATAAATTGCCGGATGTCATCCGAGCTGTCGAACCCATTGCACCCGAAATTTTGTTGGGAATCAATGGTGATTTCCGGCCCGAAAATCATTTAGAATTACAACAATTCCCTAAATTGAAATTTGTTTATCAGAAATGGAGTGGATTTGGCGCTACAAAAAACGAATTGGCAAATCAGGCGCAAAATGATTGGATACTTTCTTTGGATTCTGATGAAGTGGTGAATGCCGAATTGAAACAATCCCTTCAAAATGCTGACTTATCGGATCCTCAACATATTTTCACGGTTTCCATGCTACATTTTTTAGCTGAAATACCTTTGCATTTTGGGTCATGGGGGAAAGGGAAAAAACAATTTTTGCGGTTTTACAATAGGAGATTTACCGAATGGGATGAAATGGATGTCCATGAAACTATCAAACGGCCAACAAATACAAAGCTTATTCCATTAAAAGGTAAAGTCCATCACTTCACAGCCAAGAACTATGCTGATTTTATTGAAAAAAATAAGTACTATGCAAAACTATCTGCCGAAAAATACCATAAACAAGAGAAAAATATTTCTTTCCTAAGGAAATACATGAGTGCCGCTTTCAATTTCCTGAAGGGCTATATTTTTCAATTGGGCTTTTTAGACGGGAAAGCCGGATGGCAAGTTGCGAAAGGGAATATGCTTTATACTTTTTGGAAGTATAAGGGCTGAGCGTCCCCGTGATGTTATAAAGGCTTATATCAAAATTCCGGAAATAATATAACGAAGGATTGTGGTGTTTTCTTGTGCTTATTAAAAAGGCATAAATTGATAATCCGGATTATTGTATAATTTCCTGTATTTATCTAAGATTTCGGTTTTGTTCTTATAATATCCCTCGAGACCGATATTATTGATGACTTCAGTAAGTATGGCATAATCGATTTCATATTTTGCATTAAAAACACCCGTTTTAACTGCATTTTTTACCAGTGTTTTATAAAAATCATTTTTTACAAAATAGTCTTTTTCTCAGGTTTGAGCGTCATGCATTAAAAATACCTTTTGTTCTATGTATATACTCCCTACTTCGCCTTTTGAAAATAATTTATTTGTAGTATTGTAATATTTATATATGCCATCGTTAAGAACTATTAAGCTGTCAATAATATTGTTTCTAATAAGATTCTTACTTGAAAAAGCAACTTTATATTTTCCATAGCTTTTGTTTCTTAGGCGTCTTAAATATTGATCTTGGATATAAAAGAGGAGTATTTGTTTTGCATTAGCCGTATCGCTGACTTGTTCCTCTGTTTGTAATTTTAAAATTTTGGATAGTATAAAATTTCTATTTGTATCAATGTCTACGAAGTTTAAATATCCGATGCAGTCAGAAAAAAGTAAATCTGTTGCACTGGAAGCTGCTATGCGTCCTGATATTTCATCGGTTATTAATTGTTGCGCTTTAACGGTATCTCCCATAAAAAAGAATGCTGCAATCAAGTTGTCGGTGTTCAGCTTATTGAACATATTGATTTCATTCTTTCCGCATTCATCTATTATTCTCGTGTATTGTTGTTCAGAAAATAAAGAATCATAATAGTTCTCTTTCGCTTTGACACTATCATAAGCTGCTTGCATATTAGTTTGTGCAAATGCATTGGGACTTAACAGAAAAAGGATTAATATTAATTTGTAGATTTTCATTATTTGTTTTATAGCTCAATCAATAATCATCCTTCTTGAGTTCATCAATTGTTTGTCTGGTTGTAGCGTCTTGCTACCATCTATCAATTATTAAAATTCAGCCTCAACACCCGCAAGCTCACAAAGCTTTAAAATTACACTTTCCACCAATGCATCCGGGCAGCTTGCACCGGAGGTAACCATGATCTCCCATTTCTCTGTATTGGGAAAATAATTTTCTGTTTCTATGATTTCTTTTTTATGGAAATCAAAATGTTTTATTCGCTCTTTTGAAATCAGGCAGTGTTCATCATTGATGAAATAAGTAGGTAATTTTTCTTCGCAAAGTTCCACTAAGTGAGAAGTATTGCTGCTGTTGTATCCCCCAATCACCAAGGCGAAATCCGCTTTTTGTTCCAGCATTCCTGTAACTGCTGTTTGGTTGTCGTTAGTGGCATAGCAAAGGGTATCACGGGTGTCTGCAAAGTGGTTTTTTAAAGTAAATTCATTTAATTTAAAATGATCAAACATGACATTTTTCAAATAATCGGCGATGCCTTGTGTTTCGCTTGCCAACATGGTTGTTTGATTGACCACGCCGATTTTGGTCAGGTCTTTTTCCACATTGAATCCTTTTGAATACTGACCTTTGAATTCCTCGTAAAAGTTTTCACTGTTCAATTCCCCGGTAATGTATAAGGCTAATCGCTGTGTTTGTTCCATGTCGCGGACAACGATAGTTGGCGTTTCGTCCTGACTATGGGAAAAAGTTGCCCTGGTTTCTTCATGTTTTGGTTTTCCATGAATAACAATGGTGTAGCCTTCTTTCCCGATCTTTTCACTTCTGTTCCATACTTTTTCTACAAAAGGGCAAGTGGTATTGTATTGTTTAGGCTCAATATTTTTGTTGCGTAATATTTCTTCAATTTCAAGCGTAGTGCCAAATGCGGGAATGATCACAATGTCATCACTTGTGATTTCATCCCAACTGATTTCCTGGTTACCTAAAGTATCCATAATAAACCGCACACCTTCTGCTTCCAGATCACGGTTTACTTGAGGATTATGGATCATTTCGCTCAATAAAAAAATACGCTTGTCCGGGTTTTCAAATACGGCACGAAATGCAATTTCAATGGCATTTTCAACGCCATAACAAAATCCGAAATGCCTTGCCAGGATAATTTTTAAGTTCCCAAATTCCAAAATCGTAGGATTGAAATCTTTCTTTAATTTATCATCCACTTTCCGCTGCGCTTTAATATTGGAAATCAATTCGCTTCTGTAATGAACCGGCACATCAAAAGTTTTCATTTTTTTTCTTTTTTTTTATTCGACATCAGTTAAAGATTGAATTCATAAAATCTCATGTCTCATGTCTCACATCTAATTAACCAAAAGTAAATTCACGCTTCTCTGCAAAATATTAAATGCTATTTCTGCCATCAGGTTTTCTTTATCCAATGTCGGGTTTACTTCCGTAATTTCAAAACAACAGATTTTGTGGTTTTGCATAAAAGAAGCTACCAAATCTTCTGCTTCCCTTTCCTTTAAACCATTGCTGACTGGCGTTCCTGTTCCTCTTGAAATGGAACTGTCCATACTGTCCACATCAAAGGATACATAGATATCATCGCATTTGCTCAAATGCAACATCGTTTGGCGAACTACATTTTCCACTCCTTTTTTCCTGACTTCCTGAACCGGAATAATTTTAATATTGTGTTTTTTCAGTAATGCTTCTTCTTCTTTTTCATAATCTCTTAATGCAATAAACACAATATCTTCAGGTAATATCTTGGGTTGGATTTTGCCGATATTTTTTAATTTGTTCCACCATTCGATGGTATTGTTATCCAGTTTGTGTGCTTTATTTTCAATATTGTCTTCCCCTAATGCGGTGGACAAGGGCATTCCGTGCATATTTCCTGAAGGGGTAGTGTAAGGCGTATGCATGTCGGCGTGAGCATCAATCCAGATGATGCCTAATTTCCTTTTGGGATTAGCCATTTTTATTCCTGCAATCGTTCCGCCGGCAGTACTATGATCTCCAGCTAAAATAATGGGAAATAATCCGGATTTTATGGTATCCTGAACGGAATGTGAAATACGGTCATACATGTTATAAACGCCTTTTATGCGCTTTGCATAAGGGGATTCCACTGGTTCATAAAGTAATCTGTTTTCATCAGGGATTACTTCTGTTGGGATATTTACAAATAAACTGCTCATGAAATCAAGTGCCGCAATTTTGATGGCATCCACGCCTAAACTCGCACCACGCGTACCTGCCCCAATTTCTGATCTTACTTCTATTATTTTAATGTTTCTCATAGGTTACAAAAATACACAATCCTTATCGTTTTGCGAAAGCTTTGTTTGATAGAGGAATAGAAATTGTGATTTGGGTCGTTTCATAAGCACCTTTCATTTTTTGAATTTTATTTTAAATTAGATGTTTAACTTCGCAACAATGATAAATCGGGAATCAATTCAGCAAGTTATCGGGCGCACGGATGTCGTGGAAGTTATTGGTCAATTCGTTAATTTAAAAAGACGAGGTGCCAATTATATTGCCAATTGTCCCTTCCATAACGAAAAAACACCCTCCTTTAATGTAAATCCGGCTAAAGGGATTTTTAAATGTTTTGGTTGCGGAAAAGGTGGCGATGCGGTTACTTTCATTGAGGAATATGAAAAGTTTTCTTTTACGGAGGCTATCCGCTGGCTTGCAAAGTTTTATCATATTGAGCTTCAGGAAACTGAAGTTACGGAGGAATTTAAAGAACAGAAAGAGGTAGAAGAGAGTTTAAGGATCATCAATGATTATGCGGCACAGTATTTCCATAATAATTTGTCGGATAATGAAGAGGGCCAGATTGTTGGTGGTCAATATTTTACTGAAAGAGGTTTTAATAAGGAAATCATTGAAGAATTCAAGCTGGGTTATTGTTTGGATCAATGGGACGCTTTCTCAAAATCAGCCATAAAAAATGGTTTTAACCAGGAACTTTTGGAAAAGTCAGGTTTGGTAAAAATCCGTGATGGCAAACCACTTGATAACTATAAAGGACGGGTTATTTTCCCTATTTTCAGTAATACGGGGAAAATTTTAGGATTCGGGGCGAGGATTTTAAAGAAAAACGATCATGCTCCCAAATATATCAATACACCGGAAAATGAGTTATATGTAAAAAATAGAGTACTTTATGGACTTTATCAATCCCGAAAAGCAATTGCAGACAGCAAAGAATGCCTTTTGGTGGAAGGTTATACGGATGTTGTCTCCCTGCATCAAGGGGGGATAAAGAATGTTGTTTCCTCCAGTGGGACTTCATTAACAGAAGGCCAGTTAAAGCTCATTGGGAACCTGACGAAGAATCTGACCATTTTATATGATGGGGATGCGGCGGGAATAAAAGCGGCTTTGCGCGGAATGGAGATGGCATTGGCCGAAAGTTTTAAAGTGAAGTTGGTTTTGCTACCGGAAGGTCACGATCCGGATAGTTTCATGAAAGAAAACGGTGCTGACAAATTTCAGGGTTTCATTGAAAAACACAAAAGGGATTTCATCGGATTTGTCTTGGAAACAGGGTTGAAAGATGCGGCAAATGACCCGGTCAAAAAAGCAAAGCTGGTTAATGATATTGCGGAAACAATTTCTAAAATCAACAAAACGGAAGATTTCACAATTCAGCAATATTATATCCGTAAAAGTGCGGCTGATCTGGATGTTGAGGAAGAAGGGATGGTGAATCTGGTCAATAAATTCATTCGGGAGCGAATGAATTTTGAAGACCGGAAAAATAAAAGGGAACAGCAAAAAGAAGAAGAAAATACGGAGGTTGATGGTATTCCTGAAGAAACGCAGGAGGATGCCACTAATTTAGTGAATATAGATCATAAAGAAGAATGGCAATTGTTGAAAGTTCTTTTGGAATACGGACCCAAACCTTATGAAGAGGACACGGTGGCTTATTATTTTTTTGAAACGATCGATACGGAATTATTCCAAAATCCTTTGGCAAAGACGATGGTTTTGGAATATTACAATTATTGGGAAAAGCAAGAGGAATTACCGGAACTGAGCTTTTTTGTAAATCATGAAAGCAAAAGCATCAGGCAAAAAACCGCGGATTTATTATCTGAGCCTTTCGTGCCAAGTGAAGATTGGAATAAAAGATATAAAATAGAAGTTCTTTTTGGGGAAAAGATTTATGAACAGGAAATTGCCAGCACTTTTGCTTATTTTGAATTGAAACTCATCAGGAAATTGTTGCAGGAAAATTGGAAACAGATGAAAACGGAACAATCACAGGCTCAAATTGAGGTGTTGATGAAAACGCATATGAAATTGAAAGAAAGGGAAAAAGGACTGATGATGATTGTGTTTGTCCGTTAAATGAATCGTTTATTTGCAAATTTGCAGGTGAGCATAAAAAATGTTTTATGATCAAGAAAGAAATAAAACCAGTCGAAACCATAATTGAAAATGATGGTGAATTTCCACACGAAAATGAGGAAGCGGCAATTCAGGAACAAATTGAAATAGGAAAAGTACAAAGTGTCCGAGGGCAATTCGTTGATGTTTTCAACAAAGAAATATTTCCTGCGGAAATTACCATCCACAATAAGCAAATCACGCAAATCAAAAGGCTGGAATATGCACCCCAACACTATATTTTGCCTGGTTTTATCGATGCACATATTCATATTGAAAGTTCCATGCTGGTGCCGACGGAGTTTGCAAAAATCGCCGTTACACATGGAACGGTCGCCACTGTTTCCGATCCGCATGAAATAGCGAATGTTTGTGGAATTGAAGGTGTGGATTTCATGATTGATAATGCGAAGCAATCTCCTTTGAAGTTCAATTTTGGAGCACCTTCCTGTGTGCCCGCTACGAATTTTGAAACTTCGGGAGCGGTCATTAATTCCAAGGAAATTGAACAATTGCTTGCCAGGAAGGAAATAAGATATCTTTCCGAAATGATGAACTTTCCCGGGGTTTTGTTCAATGATCCTGAAGTGATGGCAAAAATTTCCGCTGCAAAAGCATGGAATAAACCAATTGACGGCCATGCGCCCGGATTAAGAAATGAAGATGCGAAAAAATATGCCGCTGCGGGTATTTCCACCGATCATGAGTGTGTTGCACTTGATGAAGCATTGGATAAAATCAATTGTGGCATGTATATTTTAATAAGGGAGGGGAGTGCTGCGAAAAATTTTGAAGCACTCGTGGATTTATTCAAATCGCATCCGGAAAGGATCATGTTTTGCAGTGACGACAAGCATCCAGATGAATTAATTAGCGGACATATCAATCAATTGGTAGTAAGGGCAATAGCAAAGGGATATAATGTTTTTGATGTGCTTCACGCAGCTTGCATATTACCCGTTTTGCATTATAATCTGGATGTTGGTTTATTAAGGATTAACGATCCCGCTGATTTTATCATTGTTGAAAACCTGAAAGATTTCCCTGTTTTGGAGACTTATATTGATGGGGAATTAGTGGCGCAAAATGGGATCAGTTTTATTGAAACGGAAACCGTCCAACCTATTAATAATTTTAAGGCGCAGGAAAGGGAACTGAATGATTTTAAAATTAAGGCAAACAGGGAAACTACTGAAATTAAAGTAAATGTCATTGAAGCCTTGGAAGGACAACTTATTACCAATGGTCTCCAGAAGAGTCTTTCCGTAATTAATCAGGAAATATACCCAGATTTAGAACAAGACATTTTAAAAATTGGCGTTGTCAACAGATATGTGGAACAAGCACCCATTGCGTTAGGCTTTGTCAAGAATTTTGGCTTAAAACGCGGTGCGATGGCTTCTTCCGTGGCGCATGACAGTCATAATATAGTATTTGTGGGCTGTGACGACCAATCCATTTGTGATGCTGTAAATGCCATTATCAAACAGGAAGGCGGTATCAGCGTTTGTGACGGAAGCGAAATTGAAATTATGGGCTTGCCCGTTGCTGGTTTAATGACTTCAAAAGATGCGCTTGCGACAGGAAAGGAATACGAACGATTGGCTGCCGCCGCCAAAAGCTTAGGTTCCCAATTATCGGCACCTTTTATGACACTTTCTTTCATGGCATTACCTGTAATACCTGAATTGAAAATAACGGATAAAGGGTTATTTGATGTTCGGAAATTTGAATTTACTAATTTGGAAGTAGAATGATTTTAATGGGTTATTGAGTGCTTGCTCTTAATGAATCATTCTATAAATGAAATATGTGGCATTTAAAAATGGTTTTATTTAAGAACAATAATCACAAGGCGATATGTGTTTATTGTCCTTCGCCTTCCTTTGGGTTTGAAGATTTGTAATGTCATATTTTGAGTAAATGCAAAAAGCACCGGAAAGGTTCTGGTGCTTTTTTTACTTGCTACTTCCAATAATTTTACCAAACATATTGTTTTTTATTCATTAATAATGCTTCTCCAACTATAGTTTTCGTATTGGTAGCTTTATCAAATACAACACATTCATATAAGACTCTGTTTTTATCGGGGAAAATTTCTTTCACGGTTACAACTGCTTCATATTCGGTATCTGTAAACATAGGTTTCAACCATTGAATGGTTTGGCTTAAATATACATGGCCATCGACATGGAACAATGCGCCAAATATTTTTGTAAATACGCTGGCACCTAAAAAGCCGTGGATGACATTCCTGCCAAACATACTTTCTTTTCCGGCTTGAGGATCAATATGCAAAGGATTTGTATCGCCACTCACTTTGGCGTAAGTATCTACATCTTCTTGAGTGTAAGAGAATGTGTGTTTGAAATTGTCTCCGATTTTTAGCATAAGTTCCTTTTTAAGTAATTAATATTTATAATCTCCGTTTATTGAAGGAACGGATACATCATTTATATTATCGATAATGGCGGAACATTCCATTTGTCCATAAATGTCCTTTACCCATTGCTGACTGCCGTCTTTTGCATCTAATTTATATAAATTTTTATCAAAACTGCTGATGTAAACAGAGCCTCCATTGATTACGGGGGATGATTTGATTAATCCGAAGGTTGACTTTTTCCATTTAATTACGCCATCTATGATGTCGATACAATAGATTTGATTGTCATATCCTCCAAAATAAACATTTTGATTATATACAGATGGGGAAGAAACGATAACATCCTGTGTTTGGATCTTCCAACGCAATAATCCTGTGGCTGAATCAATGGAATAAAAATTACGGTCACTGCTGCCCACTAATACATTACCACCAATTTGGATTGGCGAGCTCCGAACCTGTCCTTGAGTGGCAAATTGCCATTTTTCCGTGCCGGTTTGCGTATAGAGTGCATAAACACTTCCATTGTCATTGCCAATATACATAAAGCTGTCGTTTACAACACAAGGAGAGGAGTAGAATGCTCCCGGAGTACCAGGGGTATAAGCCCAGATTTCAGTTCCGTCTTGGTCAAGTGCGGCTATCTTATTGCCTACTCCCGAAATGAAAATAGCATCATTATAAGTTGCGACAATATTATGCTTTGTAGGGGAAGACATGATGGCACTTCCCAAATCATAAGACCATACCGTTTCCATTAAGGTAGTGATCGCATATAATTTATTTCCGGCTGGAACCAAAAGAGTACTTCCATTTGGTAAAGGCGTTCCTTCAATCGGACCGTCAAGTTTTATGGAATCTATTAATTTTCCCGTTTTATGGTTGATTTTATATAGGTTGCCATCTGTTGTGCCTACCCAAAGCGCATTGCTGAACAATACCGGCGTTGCATGAACTTCCGCAGAAACGGAAAATTTCCATTTGGTGTCACCCGTTTGGGGGTCTAAAGCATAGACGATTTTATTGTTGCTTGCCGTAAATAATGTTGGTGTGTAAACATCGGGAAATGGTTCATCCGGACTGTATTTATTACATGCGGTAAAATTTCCCAAACAAAATATAGCACATACGGCCAAAATAAAATTACGATAATGTTGATTCATTGAATTGGAATTGTTCTAAATTTAATATTAGCTCACAATAATAAGCATTCTATTTTTATTATCAAAGACGGAACTGTTATTTTTTATGTTGGGTTGCCCAAATAAATTATTTTTTTGCCTTTGCATGTTTGATGTTTTTTGCCTTTCGCTATCTTTTTCAAGGGGGTGAAAGGTGTGTGTTTTTTGTAGAAATGGATGCGTATAGTTCAGTGATTCAAACTAACTTTTTACAGCTTTTCCTGCGGAAGCCAGCACTTCTTTGATTGCTTCATAAGATAAATGAAGGCAAAACCCTAAGCTTTTTTCGTTAATCCATTTCGCTTCCAAAATGTTTTCTTCTTTTTGTGGGAAAAGTGGTAACTCTTTATCCGCTTGCATTTGAAACCAATGGGTCGTTTTAAGGTATTGCTTGCCTTCGCGGGCATAAATATGATGAGTATCGGTGATTTTTTCTCCGATTTCAACTTTTGTCAAGCCTGTTTCTTCTTTTACTTCCCTTACTGCACATGCTTCAATTGTTTCGCCTTCATCTAATTTCCCTTTTGGTAAATCCCATTTCCCTCTTCTGAAAATCATGAGTATTTCATCGTCCTGATTGCTTACAACACCACCGCCTGCATGGATTTCAGGATAAATTTTGATCAGCTCAGTTTTTAATGTTTCAATGGAAATATCTTCAATAACCACACCTAAGCTAAATGCCTTTTCCAAATGCTTTTGTGCCAACCTAAAATTTCGGGGAAACGCGCCTTTCAAGTATAAATAACCTGCCGAAATGGGCCGTTTTGTCATATACTGCTCTGCAGAATTAGTTAAAACTAAAGGCTTGTTGTTTAGGAATATTTTTTGTTGATAAAACATAGTGTCTATTTTTTTGAAATCAAGTCTCTGGCACATGTAAAAATGTTGAGGACAAGGAAGGTAAGGCGAAGTTAAGCATTGGAATTTTTAAAAAAAATTAAATTAAGTAGTTATTTCCCCTGATTTATTTTAGGTTTGCGTTCTTATGGAAAAAGCTTTAAGTTTCGCAGAAAAATTGCTTCAAATACGGGCATTAAAAATTAATCTTAAAGAGCCTTATATTTGGGCTTCGGGATGGCATTCCCCAATTTATTGTGATAACAGAAAAATCTTATCCTACCCGCATTTACGGGATTATGTAAAAAGTGAATTGGCCAATATGGTTTTGGAACAATTCCCCGATGCAGAAGCCATAGCGGGTGTTGCCACGGCAGGGATTCCGCATGGTGCTTTGGCAGCCGATTTATTGCGTTTGCCATTTATATATGTACGCAGTAAGGCAAAAGGTCACGGATTAGGAAATAAGATTGAAGGAGAATTATTGCCGGGTCAAAAAGTTGTGGTTATTGAGGATTTGGTTTCTACGGGAAAAAGCAGTTTGGAAGCGGTGGATGCCTTACGTGCCTCAGGAGCGGAAGTGATTGGGATGTGTGCCTTGTTCACTTATGGTTTTCCTCAAGCGGAAAAAGCCTTTGAAACTGCTGGTTTGAAATTGAGTACGATCAGCAATTACCCGGCGTTAATGGAATTGGCAGAACGGCTTAAAATCGTAAATCCCGAAGAAAAAGAGCAATTATCACAATGGCGCCTAAGCCCGGAAACGTGGGGGCGTTGATTTTTCGATATACATTTGATTAAGGCACGCTTATTGCTAGTAGTCGTTAATGGAGCAATATCTTTTTGTTTAGGTAACTAAGTCAAAAGAAAATTAACAAAATTATTTTCTTCAATAAATTATCTTTGCAATTAAATTAGTATGTTCTATAAATCATTATTTGTCAAGTGATTTCTATAATTTATCCATCCCAATTTTAATCAAACAAAATGAAAAAAACACGCATTATTTTTTTATTTACTGCAGTCATCGGCTTGCTGAGTTCTAATTTCGTAAATGCACAAGATCCAGGGCGCGAATTTTACAAACAACCTTATAAATCGCGGAACAGTGGTTCTTTTGATGCCAACACCAATGTGGTCAATTTAGGGATAGGTGTTCCTAACGAATTGAGGTATAATGATGGAAGGGGTTTCGGACCTATGTATTTAAAATATGAACATGGGATTTTGGATGAAATAGGCATTGGTGGTGAGTTTTCTTTTGCCGCTGCACGGACAAAGCGTAATAACAACAATAAAGCATGGCGAAGGGCAGGGTTCAATGTTGGAATATTAGGTTATTATCACTTCAATAAATTAATTCCTGTTGAGAAATTGGATGTTTATGTCGGGGTGGGATTAGGTACACAAGTCATAACTTACAGCAATGATTTTGGGAGGGAAAACCAAGCTACTGATGCAAGTGCAATCGGATTGTTTAAAGTTGGTGCAAGGTGGTATTTTACACCAGGTTTCGGTGTTTATCTTGAATCGGGATACGATGCAATGAGCAGCGTAAATTTGGGGTTAAGCTTTAGGTTTTAGTTACAAAAGATATTCAATGAACACATAAAAAAGCTGCATTAATTAATGCAGCTTTTTTATGTGTTCATTGAGGGATAGTTGGTGAATAGTTGTTCAGAAGATCCCCAGCTACTATCCACTTTGGGTTATTCATATTCAACTCCGACGGGTTTACTCAGCAAGTCCTATAAACTCACAAACACTTATTCACTTATTTTCCAATCCATTTACCCAAACACTTCAATTTCATTATAAACAGTATCTCTTTCCACCGGTATTTTACCAACAGCCGAAATCAATTCGCAAAGATCTTCGGTACTCATGGAAGGCGTTTGTTCTTCGCTTCCTGCCATCGTATAAATCTTGGTGGTGTCGTCAATGGTTCCGTCCAGGTCGTTCACGCCATAGTCCAATGTCAATTGAGCGGTTTCTCTGCCCAGCATGGGCCAATAAGCTTTTATGTTAGAGAAATTATCTAAATAAATCCTTGAAATAGCATATAATTTCAAATCTTCCACAATAGTTGATTCCGCAATATGAGACATGTCATTTTCTTTATTCCTGAATTTTAATGGAATAAAGCAATTGTAACCACCTGTTTTATCTTGTGACTGACGCAAGCGGTCCATATGGTCGATACGATGGGCATATGTTTCAATATGGCCATACAGCATAGTTGCGTTGGTATGCATGCCTAATTTATGTGCGGCTTCATGTATATTGAACCAGCCTTCTGTATTTACTTTATCCGCACAAATGACATCGCGTACTTCCTGCGCAAAAATCTCTGCACCACCGCCTGGCATGGATTGCAACCCAGCGTCTTTCAGCTTTTGCATTCCTTCATCAACGGTTAATTTTGCTTTCCGGAACATATAATCCAGTTCCACGGCAGTAAAACCTTTGCGATGCAATTCAGGACGGTGTTCCCTGATTCGCTCCAATAAATCACAGAAGAAATCCAGGTTCATTTTTGGGTGCACACCGCCTACGATATGCACTTCAGTAACAGGCTCATTATCGTATTTTTTAACGATGTCCATCATTTCATCAATGCTTAATTCCCATCCTTTTTCCCTGTTTTTATAGGTCCTGGAATAGGAGCAAAAGCCGCAAGTGAAAATGCAAACATTGGTAGGTTCGATATGAAAGTTCCGATTAAAATAAGTTTTTTTACCATGAAGTTTTGTCCTTATGTAGTTTGCCAGGGCGCCAACAAAATTCAAATCGGCTTTTTCAAAAAGCAAAAGCCCGTCTTCATTACTAATTCTTTCTCCTTGAATCACTTTTTGTGCAATTGCCTTTAACGCATTGTTTTCTGGCATAACGGCTAAAAGTGTTTCTGGAAATGCGATCAATGATTCCATAGGTTGTTTTTATTGTTCTATTCTATTTGCAAAGGTACAAAGGTTTCTTTTTCAATTAGCTTAAAATCGTGGATTATCCCTTTCGGGAAAGGGCAATCGTCATTAACGAACTTTCAGGACAAAGGAAATGTTTTAAATTTAAAACCATTAAAATTATGCCAGAGGGACCATCCATTGTTATATTAAAAGAAGAAATAGAAACCTTGCACATCATCGGAGAACAAGTAATAGGAGTGAGTGGAAACACAAGCATTGAAAAAACGAGAATGGAGGGGCAAACATTGACGGCATTCAAATCCTGGGGAAAGCAGTCTTTCCTTTGCTTTCCTACTTTTGCACTACGCATTCATTTTTTACTGTGGGGCACTTATCGCATTAATGAGCGCAAAGAAACGCCTGTTCGGCTAAGCTTACGCTTTAAGAATGCGGAACTCAATTTCTATTCCTGTTCATTGCGGCTTATAGATGAAGATTTAGATGGCCTTTACGATTGGTCTGCCGATGTGATGTCTGATAAATGGGATCCGGAAAAGGCTTTTGTAAAATTAAAGCAACATCCAGAGATGTTGGTCTGCGATGCATTACTCGATCAGCAGATTTTTTCCGGTGTAGGGAATATTATTAAAAATGAGGTCTTGTTTATACTCCGCATACACCCTTTAGCAATGGTGGGCTCACTTCCAGATGAAAAACTAATGGAGCTGATTTCAGAAGCAAGGACGTATAGCTTCGATTTTTTGCGTTGGAAGAAGGCGTTTGAGCTTAAAAAGCATTGGCTGGTCCATACCAAATCTATTTGTCCGAGATGCGATATTCCCTTAAAGAAAGGGAAACTGGGGAAATCTAACAGGAGAAGTTTTTATTGTGAAAACTGTCAAATATTGTATTAAATATCATATTATAGGTAGGTGAACTGCCTTTAAATGAAAAGCTTGCATTCTTCCTCTTATAAGTAATAATCTTATTATGATTTGTGTGATTTTTTTATGGCTTTATTAAAGAACCATCTCGTTTTGTTTGAAGATTCGAAGGAAAGTATTATTGACACCCTTATTATAGTAAAATGTAAATTATCGCTCATTCAATGAATATGGAAACCGGATTATATACAAATCCATTGCAGTTCCAAAACTGGCAATCCAAGTTATCTTTCATTTTCAAAGGAGAGATGCCCTTTTTCAAAAGAACTAATCGAATTATAAACCGAAAAAAACCAATTAAATCAATTCCTTTCTTTATTTTTGTGCCCTATGTCAATTATATCGTTCCATTTATTAAAAGTAAAAGAAATCAGGAAAGAAACCGCAGAATGCGTTTCTGTGCTTTTTGATGTACCTGAAGCTTTAAACGATACTTTTAAATTCCGCCCAGGGCAATACCTTACTTTACGACGCACAATCAATGGCGAAGAAGTACGCAGATCTTATTCCATATGCGCTTCACCAAGTGACCGGGAATTACGCGTTGCTGTAAAAAATGTGGAATCTGGGAAATTCAGTGGATTTGCCAATTCGGACTTGAAAGTTGGGGACGAACTGGAAGTTATGCCGCCATTAGGCAAATTTTCACCGAAAGAAAAATCAGCAAAAGATGCTAAAAATTATTTAGCATTTGCAGCAGGAAGTGGGATTACCCCGGTTATCAGTATTATGAAGTCACTTTTGGAAGAAAACCCCAAAAATAATTTCACATTAATATTTGGCAATAAATCAAGAAACAGTATTATTTTCAAAGAAACCATCGAAGGCCTGAAAAATAAATACATGGAACGGTTGGCGGTTTACCATATATTTACCCGCGAGACAATGGATACGCCACTATTCAACGGAAGGATCACTGACGAGAAAGCCAATGAGTTTTGTGACAGTCTGATCCACTTGGATAAAATAGACGAACTGTTTATTTGTGGCCCCGAAAGCATGATACTTAGTTTGCGCAAGTACTTTGTGGAACAAAAAAAGATGGATACGAAAAATGTCCACATCGAATTGTTTTCCTCTCCGGACGAGCCTAAATCCATGCACCAGGAATGGGAAAAGAAAAAACATAGTACAGACGCAGATAAAGTTTCAAAAGTAACCATTCGTTTAGATGGGACGACTTATGAAATGGATGTGCCTTATAATGGCGATACTATTTTGGATACGGCGTTGATGCAAGGTTTGGATTTGCCTTATGCCTGCAAAGGTGGCGTGTGTTGCACTTGCCGTGCAAAATTAGAAGAAGGTGAAGTGGAAATGGAGGTGAATTATGCATTGGAAGATGATGAAGTTGCCAATAATTTTATCCTGACTTGCCAATCGCATCCACGGACAGAAAAAGTAGTTGTTGATTTTGATGTTAAATAGTGCTTTATGCGCCGCTAAATATTTTTGCCTTTAATAGATGACCAATTTTATTGCCATTATTCCTTTGAAAGTCGTGGTTTTCCCAAATGAAAACCTGAACATCCATGTCAAAGAACCCAAGTATATCCAACTGATTCAGGAATGCATTGCCGATAAAAAGCAGTTTGGCATATTGCCTGAAATTGAAGATAATCATCAGGCTACGGGCACTTTAATGGAAATTGTGGAGGTGGCACGGGTTTATGCTGATAATAGTTTGGATATACGGATAAGGGGTATCCGGGTTTTTCATGTTTTGGAACACATCCCCGCCATTCCTGACAAGTTATTTTCAGGCGCAATTGTTGCTTATCCTGAAAATAACGATATTAAAATAAGCCCTTCCCTCACTAATTTGATTATCGAAGAAGTGATGCGTTTGTTTGTTTTATTGAATTTAGGGCATAAATTTCCCAAGGATAAAACAGAATGGGTTTCTTATGATATCGCACATACCATTGGTTTTTCTCTCCAACAAGAATATGAGCTATTAACCATTCTGAACGAAATACAAAGAATGGAATATATCCGACGACAATTGAAATCGATGGACACCGTAGTGGAAGAGTTGGAATCTTTAAAAGCAAGAATTATGCTAAATGGCCATTTTAGAACTTTAACTTAATTAAAAAAAACAGTAAAATAATTGAATTATGAAGAAAAATCTCTGTGTGGACTGGGGGAATTCAAGCGTGAAAATTGCATTGTTTCAACAAAATAAAATTGTGGAAACCTACAGTTTTTCCAAAGAAGAAGTAATTGCCCAAATTGAACAGATTGTTGCAAAACACCAACCCGATGCTTCAATTATTTGCAAAGTTTCAGAAGTTCCCCAAACCTTCATTACTTATCTTCGGGAAAGCACAAAAATGATCATGCTGGATGCGGATACCCCCCTGCCCATCATCAATGCGTATAACAGTATTCATACTTTGGGTATGGACAGAGTAGCACTAAGCGTGGGCATGCAAGATTTGTTTCCGAATAAAAATAATTTGGTGGTCTGCTTAGGAACGGCAATCACTTATAATTTTAGTCAAAAAAATGGAATTTTTAGAGGCGGAAATATAGCACCAGGTATGCAGATGCGCTTTAAAGCTTTACATGAGTTTACGAACCAGCTTCCGTTAATAGAAGAAAAAGGAGAAATATTGCTCTTGGGATACGATACTTCCACTTGTATCCGTTCAGGTGTGGTGTTGGGGATCGCTGCGGAAATTGATGGTATGTTAAACAATTATCGGGCGCAATATCCTGATTTTAATGCAGTCTTAACAGGCGGCGACAGCCCTTTCTTTGCAGACAAATTAAAAAATAAGATATTTGCAGACGCTCAACTTTTACTTAAAGGATTAAATACAATTTTAAACCATAATGCTCAATAAAAAAACATCCCGATTACTATTAACAATCGCTGTAACAGCTTGTAGCTTACATGCTTCAGCGCAAATTTCCGATCAGGATGGTCCGAAATCAACAAAAGAAAATTCCCCGTATTCCCGTTTCGGGATTGGGAATTTGAATAATGGTTTGAATGCAATGGCGCTTAGTATGGGCGGTACGGCAACTGCATACACAGATGCGTTTTCCGTTAATTCATTCAACCCGGCAACTTATAGTTTCATCAAAGCCACTTCATTGGATTTTGGTTTGCAGGCAAGTTCAAACAGTGTTTTTATGGACAATAAAAACTACTCTTCAGGAACTGTGACTTTTTCTTACTTTTCATTAGGTATCCCTGTTAATAAATATGGCGGTTTGGTGTTCGGTTTCAAACCCATTTCCACCATGTATTTTAATTCAAATGACACTTCAAATGTTGATGGATTGGGCAATACTGTATTCAACAACAACGGCTCAGGCGGCACGCAATATGCTTATTTAGGTTTATCCGGAAGATACAAAGGGTTTAGCCTTGGGTTTAACGCAGGATATGTTTTTGGTAGTTTCGACTATGCGCAATCATTTTATTCTTTAGACAAAAACAGTGACAGTGTTCCATCGTCGAGAGGTGGTGATTTCATGCAACAAAAACAAGTTGGCGGACTATATTGGAAAGGTGGCTTAATGTATCAGGCAAAACTCAAAAAGGATCACTTCCTGAACATAGGCGCAACGCTTAATTTATCCCAAAAATTGACGGTCCATGAAGATACATGGGACAGGGCGTATATCAGAGGAGCCGATGGAGGTTTTGTTTCTTTGGATACCGTAAACCAAAACACAGAAGTGAAAGGTGCTTTGCAAATGCCCGCTGAATACGCATTGGGCGTTTCTTATGGCAAAGAAATGAACTGGTCTATAGGCGCGGATTTCAAATATGCTGATTGGGCAAATTTTCAAATGATGGGGGACAGAACCGGTATCAGTGATGACGCCTGGCGCATGTCCATTGGGGGTGAATTTACGCCCAATCCCAAAGCGACTTATAAGAAATACCTTTCGATGGTTACCTATCGTTTAGGTGCATATTACGGTAAGGATAATATTAGCTTGAATGGCATAGAAGTGGACTATGTTGGTGGTACGATTGGTGCATCTTTCCCTTTAAAAAGGCAGTTTACCCAATTTGGAAGAATCAATACCACATTGGATATGGGAAAAAGAGGTACCACTGAAAATGGTCTGGCAAGAGAGTTTTTCGTTAAATTTACATTCGGACTATCATTAAATGACATTTGGTTTATTCGGCCCAAATATAATTAAAACTCATTTTGCTGAGAATAACATTTGCAATGATCAATGCTATAGCCATCAATTAAGTCATGAGCAAACATTTAAAACATAAATTATTGGACTTTAAAAAACCACAGGGAATCGTCCTTGTGGTTTTGTTCTTGTTTTGTTCTTCTTGTGGCAATAAATTAAATGAGCTCCCGCAGCAAGATTTAAAAGATTTGGAAAATGATCAGGCAGAAAATGTTTCTTTTATATTCAGTAAAAATGGGAAGACAGTTGCGACATTAAAGGGCAAAGAATTTACCCGGAATGACCAGTTCAAACCCCAGTATGTTGATTTGAAAAAGAATTTGAAGGCCGATTTTTATAACGACAGTTTGGAAATCGACAGTAAATTGACGGCAAATTTCGGAAGGTATTACCCCGAAACAGGAAACATCATTGTCCGCGACAGCGTAGTTGTCATCAATAAAAAAGGGGAAAAGCTGCAAACTGAAGAGTTGATCTGGAACCAGAAAATAGAACGTTTTTATACCGAAAAAATGGTCAGGATAACCATGAACGACCAAATTACCTATGGGGAAGGCCTAGAAGCTAATCAGGATTTCAGTTATATAAAAATAAAGAACCAACGCGGGTCAATTCCGGTAAATAAAGGAGACTTGCCGCTTGAGTAAATTTGCATATTGTTTGTGATTTAAATATTGGGCATTATTTTTGATCAGGGTTTGATTGCTAATCGAGTATGTTTTTTTGTTTAATATTGAGGGTGAAATTATAAAATCCGGAAATATCAAAGCCCCACAAATCAGCCTTGATGGCATCCTAAATGGAATTTACTTTATCTGGTTCCAAAATGAAAAAGAAGTTTCCAACTATTTGAAATCCGTAAAAAACTAATACATAATATATCATGAAAAAGAGTATGAATATTTATGAAACCGACGCTAAAGCTTATAACGGCATGTTTGCATTGGAAGCTTTTGAAGGAAAGTAAGTTAAAGCCTCTTCATAAAGAACTGATCAAAATCCGCGTCTTGCAAATCAATGGTTGCGCTTATTGTCTTGATATACATACCAAAGATGCCCGCAAACTTGGTGAGACAGAACAAAGGATTTATTTGCTGAATGCCTGGCGGGAAACTTCTTTATTCTCGGAAGAAGAAAAAGCAATTCTTGCATTGACAGAAGAAATTACGCTGATTCAAAACCATGTTTCGGACGAAACTTATCAAAATGCAGCGGCATTATTCGATGATCAGTATTTGGCAGCGATCATTATGGCAATCATGACCATAAATTCCTGGAACAGGATTGCAATTACTCCGAAATTGGAATTTTAAATTGCAGAATATATATATATCCAAAAGCGTAAAATGAAAACCCAATTCAAGCAATTCAGGTAATACTTGTGCAACAATTGTCTTAAAGGAAATTTATTAGAACTTCGTCTAACAATAATACACCGCAGAGGTAATGAAATAGAGTTTAAACAAGGAGTTAATGTAAGCATTTAATTTCAAGTTCAATTCTTATATAACTTCAAATCTCTTTTTAATTCCATAATCTGACTTTTGAATTCGTTTATTTATTTTTTTAAGACTTCAAGATCTTCAAGGGTATCGATGTTGCCCAGTTCTTAGGTATGCGACTTCTTCGTCGGATGCCTAAGAACTGTTACTTCATTATTGTATATCGTAATTAATATCGAATTTATCTGAAATTAAATTTCCGTACCTTAGTCTTTGGCTGTATGTTTTCCTATAATTTTTGATATTAGCCTCATTGATGCTGATAATTCTACTGAACTAACTAATTGCTTCCTTTTGCTAATGTGTTGATTAGGTAATCTATTCTTTGGTTGATTGCATCCGTATTGAGTGTCGAAAAATAATTCGAAATTGTTTGGATAATTCGAAATTAATTTCGATATTTGCTTTTGAAATGACTTCTAACAAAAGTACAAAATAAATCTGTAAATCGGTTTGGGAGGTTCTGTTATGGATTTGGAGTTAGTTTATTTTTTATTTGACAGGATGCTCCTAAATGTTGATATATTTTTCCCCCTTTTAAAGATGTGGCTATGAATACAAAATATGATTGCCTTGATTATGATGTCTTAGATTTAATCGCTGAGGTGTCCAATGATATCCAAGATGTTTTTACTCCATATGGATTTTTAGCATTGAAAAATGATTTGTGGGAGCTTGCTAAAGCAGTAATACAAGGAAAATGTGAAAAGCAGGATGAGCCAGACTTTAGTAGTTTGTTAGCTACACTTGACAAATTGATTGAGGGTGCTTGGCAATTATTAGAGTATAAGAATAGACTTCCATTTTATCAATCATCGCTAAATATGTTATATGATAAAAATCCTTACTTCTTTAAAGATGAAGACACCAATAGGCCTGACATATGTACAGTTGATTACTTGATTGCTTTTGAAGATCAATTCACTATGCTTACCAAGGAAGAAGTAAGGGATTGTTTTATTGCTTTAGGCAAGTTTTTTTCTGTAATAGGTATTCTAGATTGGAAATGGCTGTTAAAAAAATGGACCTTATTTATAAACTCAGATACAACTGTTTTCAATAGAGGTTGGGATTACAGTCCACTTACTACATACGAGTATTTATTAAAATTGGTGGAAGCGTTGTACTTAGTTACATATTGGTCTAATGCAGAGTCGTTACCCGAATGTAATGAGCATTTATTTATTGAGGAAAAGGCCATAATAGAAATGGATTACAAGCATACTAGAAATTGTAATCCATTACAACAAATTAATTGGAGTTATGAACAATATAATGCGAGCATTCTAAAAGATGAAGTCGAGGTTTGGTTTGCTTGTTCAGAAGAAAAGGAAAGATTATGGAATAAAGATGAACCTGCAGAATTAATTAAAATTTACACGGATGTTGTAAGGTTATTGGAAGCAGGTTGGCTCCTAACTCAATCTAATGAGATTCCTATTTCTTGGTTGCATTCAAATGGCTTGGATCCTAAGCAAGAAGAAAATTCATTAGAACATGTTGTCCGAAATTTAACCAAAGAGCAATGCGATAACATACATATAACCTTGGCGAATTTATATAAAAGCACTTCAATTGGGGGTATCAGGAGAGAGCTAAAAGATCGATTATGGTGTGCATTACAGACAAAAGAGGTTTATGACTTTTCTAGCAAAATTAAGAAGGTAATCATGCCGATAATAGAGGTTTTGTATTTGATTAATCTTGAGGTTTGTAGTAGACCTAATAAGTGATTTGATTATGAAATTATTTTTATGTACACTTTAAATATCGAATTTTGAATTCTAAATATCATTTTTATCTCCCTGAGGAGTCGGAATTAAGATCTATTCTGACATCCGAAATTGTAAATGCCTTTTGCACTTATGGTTTTGAAGCTTTAAAAAAAGATTTGTGGGCATTGATTAAAGCTATAACGCATGACCAAATAAAAGAGGAGCAACGACCTGATTTTAGTGAATTATTAGTAACACTTGTTAAAATTGTTGAAGGTGCATGGCAATTTCTGGAGTATAAAAAAAGATATCAATTTGAGCATTCATCTCTTAATATAAAATATGCAAAAAATCCGTACTGTCAACAGAATGATAGGGAAGAACACGCTGAAAAAAAGTTGGATCACTTATCTCCATTCGGAGGTGAATTAGCATTACTTTCTAAGGAAGAAGTTCGAGATTTTACTGTCGCTCTTGAAGATTTCTTTTCTGTGATGGGCGTCTTAGATTGGAAAAGGTTGCTTAAAAACTGGATTAAACTATTTGATGATGAAGATGATTTTGTGGAATGTTTTGGTGATGATATCCCATTGATTATTTATGAGTATTTAATGAAATTGATTGAGACAGCTTATCTGATCAATTATTGGTATGAAACGGAATCGCTACCAGAACCTAATGCTCATTTATTCGAAACAGACTATATTATATTTGAAATGAATCCTAAGGACGATGAAAATTATAATCCGCTACTGGAAATTAATTGGATGTTTGAGGAATATAATGCGACTATTTTAAAACAAGAAATCAATGATTGGTTTGCTTGTTCAGAAGAGATCGGCCGCTTTTGGGAAAAAGGTGAACCTGCTGATTTAATTCGGATTCACGACGGTGTTGTAAGATTATTGGAAGCCGGATGGCTGCTAACACAATGTGATGAGCTTCCACTTTCCTGGTTAGATCCGAATAGTTTTGATTGCTTTTCGCAGCCTAAACCCGAAGAATATGCATTATCAGGTGTTATTCAATATTTGACCAAAGCGCAATGTGACAATATTTATTTGACTTTATCTGAATTATATAATGGTAGTTCAATTGGTTATAGACGAGATAGTCTAAGAAATAGATTATTCTGCGCCTTGCAAACAAAAATACGCTATTTGTTCTGTAGTGATATTAAGGAAGTAATCATGCCGATTATCGAGGTCTTGTATTTGATTAATCTTGAGGTTTGTAGTAGGAGAAATAAGTGAATGAGTTGTTGTATTTTTTTTTTTTTTCTTATAATTTTTAAATAAAATTATTAAATAAAAATTGATTTGCTGTTTCACAAGAAGCGGGCCAATTTGAGGATAAAGACGAACCCGCCGATTTAATTCAAATTCATGATGATGTTGAAAGATTATTTGGTGCATGATGGCCTAATGTCAATTACTTTCTTGAACTCCTCAGGAAGCGATCAGTTGCTGAAAGATATGATAATTGCTTCGGCAAAGGATGCGCCCTTTCTTTACGGTGAGTTGAAAGATGAAGATAAGCAGGATCGCATTCGTTTTGATGATATTTGCCGTCCTTCTGAACTTTCGTTTAATACCATTGCCATTAAACAGAAATTTATTAGAATCAGAAAGGAGTGCGATTGAAGGATGTGGCCGGAAGCTTGTATTTTATTGAATTATTCATTAATGCATTTACTCACTGATTATCCCATCCAGAAAAATTCATTTTTTTTAAATCCAATCGTAGCTTAACTTATAAAGTTTATCTCAAAATGTCATAAAAGTATTAGATTTACAAGATTAAATTATTAGAATCGATACAGAATAACGCTATTAATAAGCCGGGAAGGGCTTAAATTTGAATAACCGGCATGAAATCCGTGGAAAAAAGAAGCGAGTAAAACACAAGCCTGAAAAGGCTTGAACAGCTAAATAATATCATGAGTTACAAGAAGATTTATTATCAAATCGTTTTTGGTACTAAATAGCGGAAACACATTGTAGAATTATATCAATAAATGTAGTTCAACCCCTTTTGGGTTGAGTAGTATGGCGTTTATCAGCCGCAGGTTTCGCCTGCGGTTATGAACATTGAAGTTCTTTGGGCTTCCCAAAACAATAAGCTTGAATATTGACTATAGGGTAATCGTTCGCGACATTTGAGATGTACCCATTAATGATGTTCGGGACATTTTAAAACATTTTTTTTATATTGAATGAAACCTATATTAAATGAATCAAAGAAATAGCATTGGTATTTTAATTCGTCAGTATATAAGCGTATGTTTAAATTGAACGGGCAGCAAAAGATTAAATTCTTTGACCTTATTTCCCTAAATTTGCTATTATGAATAAAAGAAAAATCGATCCTCAAGATGCATTGGATTATCATAGTCAGGGAAGGCCCGGAAAAATAAAAATAGTTTCCACTAAAAATACAAAAACACAAAGAGATCTTTCTTTGGCTTATTCACCAGGTGTTGCGGAGCCTTGTTTGGAAATTGAGAAAAATCCAAGTGATGTTTATAAATATACTGCAAAGGGTAATTTGGTTGCCGTAATCAGCAATGGGACTGCTGTGTTGGGATTAGGTGATATTGGTCCGGAAGCGGGTAAGCCGGTAATGGAAGGCAAGGCGGTTTTATTTAAGATTTTTGCGGATATTGATGTTTTTGATTTGGAATTAAATGCTAAAGATGTAGAAACTTTCATTCAGGTTGTAAAGGCACTGGAACCTACATTTGGCGGAATTAATCTGGAAGACATAAAAGCACCGGAATGTTTTGAAATTGAACGCAGGTTAAAAGCGGAAATGAATATTCCAGTCATGCATGACGATCAACACGGAACGGCAATCATTTCCGCAGCGGCACTATTGAATTCTTTGGAACTCGTTGGCAAGCCAATCGAACATGCAAAATTCGTAGTGAATGGTGCCGGTGCTGCCGCAATTGCCTGCACCAAATTATATATAGCTTTAGGTGCGCAGAAATCCAATGTCCTGATGTTGGACAGCAAAGGTGTTTTGAATCAAAGCAGGACAGGCTTAGATGAAATGAAACTTGAATTTGCGGCGGATACTTCCAAAAACACTTTGGCAGAAGCCATGGTTGGCGCTGATGTTTTTATAGGCTTGAGTAAAGCCGATGTTTTACTTCCTGAAATGGTAAAAAGCATGGCTGAAAAACCCATTATTTTTGCCATGGCAAACCCGAATCCTGAAATCACCTGGGACGCTGCAATAGCAGCAAGGCCGGATGTGATTATGGCGACGGGACGATCTGATTATCCTAATCAGGTAAATAATGTACTGGGTTTCCCTTTCATTTTCAGGGGCGCATTGGATGTGCGTGCCACTCAGATTAATGAAAGCATGAAGCTCGCGGCGGTAAAGGCATTGGCTGCATTGACCAAAGAGCAGGTTCCGGATATGGTAAATATGGCCTATGGCGGACAAAAGATGACTTTTGGTCCTCAATACATCATTCCCAAACCTTTGGATCCGAGATTGCTGACCGCTGTTGCGCCAGCTGTTGCAAAAGCTGCGATGGAAAGTGGGGTAGCGCGTAATCCAATCACGGATTGGGAAGTATATAAACAAGAGCTCCAAAACAGATTGGGCCTGGATAATTTTATCGTCCGTTTGTTGAACAATAAAGCGCGCAAAGACCCCAAGCGTGTTGTGTTTGCCGAAGCAGACAACCTTAAAGTCCTGAAATCTGCACAAATTTCAGAAGATGAGGGCATGGCTTTCCCGATTTTGTTAGGAAATGAAAAAAGAATCAGGAAGTTGATCGAGGAAAATAAAATCGAATTCAAAAATCCAATCATCATTGATCCAAGGAGTGAGGAAATGCTGACAAAAAGGATTGAATATGGTGAATTGTTTTTTGAGAAAAGGAAAAGAAGGGGATATAATCTGTATGAGGCCAAAAAAATAATGCGTGAACGCAATTATTTTGGTTGCATGATGGTGGAAACAGGGGAGGCTGATGCGCTCATAAGCGGATTAACCAGGAATTATACGGATACTATCCGCCCGGCGCTTGAAGTAATCGGCATGGCGGACAATGTGCAGAAGGTTGCCGGAATGTATGTCATCATCAGGCCGCAAGGTCCTTTGTTTTTGGCGGATACAACTGTGAATTTGAATCCGAATGCCGAAGAACTGGCTGCAATCACTTTGCTGACGGCACAGGAAGTGAAAAGATTTAATGTGGAACCCAAGATCGCGATGTTGTCTTATTCCAATTTTGGCAGCAGCCATACGCCCGAAGCCATGATGGTCAGGGATGCTTTGGAAATCGTGAAAGCCAAAGAACCGGATTTGATTGTGGATGGTGAAATTCAGGCATCCATGGCATTTAATAAAGAAGTGATGCAAGAAAATTACCCTTTTTCGCCATTGGCAAATGGAGATGTGAACACGCTGATTTTCCCCAACTTGTCTGCCGGTAACATTGCTTATAATTTATTGATGGAAGTTGGCGGATTTGAAATTATCGGGCCAATATTGATGGGCTTGAAAAAACCCGTTCATATTTTGCAGTTAGGCAGCACCGTCCGTCAAATAACCAATATGGTGGCGATGGCGGTCATGGATGCCCAGGATAAAGAGTAGCTTTTTGACTGAAATAGATTCTGAAATAAATTTGGGCTTTTCGGGTTTTCATATCCGGGAAAGGTGCAAAGTTATTTCTTTTAAATAATTCTTAACCCTTAATTCAACATGAACTTTTTGGCACATGCCGTCCTTTCCTTTAATGATAAAGATATTTTGACCGGGAATATGATTGCGGATTTCGTAAAGGGTTTGAATATCTTGGAAACATTCCCAATTGGCATAAAAGCAGGTATTCTTCATCACCGGAAAATTGATGCTTTTACGGATCACCACCCGGCAACATTAAAAGCTGCAAATATATTCCGGACGCAGTACAGGCTTTATTCCGGCGCCTTTGTGGATATTGTGTTTGATCATTTTTTGGCGAATGACCCCCGCTATTTTCAGGACGATCAAAAGTTGAAAAGCTTTACCGAAGATGTGTATGCCCAAGTTTATGAAAATGAAGTTTTTTTTCCGGAACATTTCAAACATTTGTTCAAAGTGATGTCCAGAGAAAACTGGTTGTTTCACTACAAAACATTTAATGGCATCAAGCAGGGTTTGGCCGGAATGAGCCGTCGCGCTAAGTATTTGCCGGAATGGGAAACGGGTTTTGAGTTGACGATGCGGTATTATTATGAACTGAATCAGTTGTATTTCGACCTCATGGATGATCTGGCTGTTTATGCCAAAAAAGAATTAAAAGAATTAATTTAAAGTTCATTTTACTAACTTTGCCGCTTAAAAAAAGCGCAGTTTTTTTAATTATTATGACAAAATACCTGGTAAAAACCTCTTTCCTTCTTTCTTTTTTATTTCTTATTGCCTGCCAAACCGTTACGGAGCAACAAGCTCATGCCAAACCGCCAATGGCAAAACCGGACAATAAATATTCTAGCGTTAAGTTAGAATTTTCGGATACCACAGGCCCGGAAGCGCAGCGGATTATCCGGAGCCTGGATTCTTTTTATAAAATTCAGGTAAGGACAGGATTTAACGGAAGTGTTTTGGTCGGATACAAAGGCAAAATTTTGTATGAAAGATATTTTGGTTATGCCAACAAGGAAAAAGGTATTGTGCTTGGTCCGGAATCCGCAAGTCAGTTGGCTTCGACATCCAAACCGTTTACGGCAACTGCAATTTTGTGGTTGAATCAAAATAAATATCTTGATATCAATGAACCGGTTCAAACCTATTTAAAAGGATTCCCTTATCCAAATATTACGGTTAAAATGTTGATGGAGCATAGGAGCGGCATTCCTGATTACTTGAAATTTGCCGGAAAATATTGGAAAAATAGTGAGATCAAGAGTAACGATGATTTACTTGAACTTTTTGAAAAAGTGAAACCTCGCCTGAATTCACAACCTGATACACGCTTTGAGTACAGCAATTCCAATTTTGCATTGCTGGCTTCTGTGTTGGAGAAAGTAACAAAAATGCCTTATGCCCAATTCATGAAAGAGTTTATTTTTCAGCCATTAGGCATGAACCAGACTTTTGTATATGAACCTAGTGTCGTAAAACCGGAAAAGATGGCGATTAGTTATAAAAATACTTGGGCAAGAGAACCTGATATGTTTGCCGACGGCATTCATGGGGACAAGGGGGTTTTTAGTACCGTGGAAGATATGTACCGTTGGGACCAGTCTTTTTATCAGCAAACTTTATTGAATAAAAAATCCCAGGAAATGGCATATACCGGTTATTCCAACGAAAAGCCGGGGATTAAAAATTATGGATTGGGCTGGCGGATGATGTCTTACCCAAGCGGTTACAAAGTGATTTTCCATAATGGCTGGTGGCACGGGAACAATACGGTTTTCTATCGTTTTATACAAGATAACTTTACAATTATAGTGCTCGGCAATAAATATAACCCCAAAATTTATGCGCAAGGGAAGGCTGTTTATGGTATTGTGCAAAGCAATAGCAATGATAATTTAGAATGGGAAGAATCGGGTAGCCCCAAAGGTGAATAGTGTTCTATGTTCTCAAATGGATATTATGATTCTTCTTTCGAGTTGTGATTGATTAAATAAATTGACTGAGCGTTAAGGATAAAAGTCTTGCTCGATAAGAGCTTAGGGTATTTCATATAGAAATTATATGCACTAAACAATTACCAATAAGAGTACTTAAATGTCTTCAAGGAAATTACTTAAGCAAACTTGCAGAATGTAACTTTTAAATTACCTTTTCATATGAAGGTAAGAGCGGTTGTTGCATTCAAAAATTGTTTTGAGGATTTTCTACTTCGACAAACGAATAAAGCCCAAGACAAAATATTTAAAATTATTGAAGCAATAGAAACTCTGGAAAGGATTCCATCCAATTATTTAAAACATGTAGTTGGAACGGATGGACTTTATGAAGCAAGAATTCAACTTAACTCAAATATTGAAGGTATTTTGTTTCTTTAATGGCGACAAATTAGTGATTTTAATGAATGGATTTCAGAAGAAAACGAATTTTATTGTGAATTGTCGTGTGTCAATATTGGGTTATATTGTTTCATTATCTGAAATAATTTCATTATCTGAAAAATTGATTAAATTCGCACTGAATGGTAATTATTACGCATAATACGATTACTGCATTTATTAAGATTCATTCGGATGCTGCAGAAGCACTAATTCGGTGGTATGACATTGTCCGTATTGCAAATTGACAAAGCATTAGGGATATCCGTAATGATTTTAATAATGTTGATTATGTTGGAAATGATCGCTATGTTTTTAATATTAAAGGCAATGCTTATCGATTAATTGCGATGATACATTTTGATATCCGTACTTAGTATATTCGATTTGTTGGAACACATGCAGCTTACGATAAGATTGATTGTTCAACTGTTTAATGAAAAATAAGATGATAGATAAAATAAGGACTGAAAAACAATTTAAACAAGTCATGTCATTGATAGAGAATTACTTGCAAAAAGCTACCGACAATGGTGGTTTTAACGGGTTAACTAAAAATGAAAGTGAAGAACTACAAAAGTTAAGTTTGTTGGCCGAAGCATATGAAAAAGATGCTTTAAAAGTGTGGGATTTTCCAATGACCTTTACCGGTATTGTTCAACAAAAAGTGGCTGAAATGAATATGACCCAGACGAAATTAGCTGCACTCTTAGGTATAGGACAGTCCAAAGTAAATCAAATACTCAAAGGTAAAAGAAATCCGGATGTGCCTTTTCTAAAAGCGGTACATGAGAAATTAGGTATTGACGGTAATTTTATTTTGGAGAATGTATGAAGGCTTTATAGATGAAAACCATGAAGATAATAATGAGGAAAATGAATTATATAGTTTAGTTATTTGTTTCCCGCAGATTACACAAATTTCGAAGATTTTTTTCTGCGTATTATCAGCGTTATCAGGGGAAATCTAAACGGTAATTGAAATGCATAGCAAATATTTCAAAATAAAAAAAATAAAGATGTATTTCTAAGTCCCGACTCATATATCCAAAATCTAAGGCGCTTATCTAAAATATTCGTTGGCTTTTATTGTTTCTTATTTGTGTTGTTCAATAAGCTTAAATCAACCCAATAAAAATGGCGTAAACCAGCATCATACCATCAATAAAAAGCAGGTAAAATATATCTGAGTTGGATTTTTTTGAAAAGTGGATGACAACTTTTAAAAGTGCTAAAATTACAAAAGCACTCACTAAACGCAATGGAATTGGATAACGAAGATATTGCCAGATTGCTAAAATGCCGAAAGACAGTAAAAACAAGTCTATTAGCCGATAAGTGTTTTTGAGTCCGATGGCATTGGGCAAAGTGTAAATCTGTTGTTGTTTATCCGTTTCCATATCCCTGATGTCAAAAGCGGCGCAAAGAGGCAACATAAAACAGAAACGCAATAAAAACTCCACTTCATAGTCTGCAAAGTGTTTTTCCCAAAAAAAGATGGGCATTAACACAGTAACGCTTGCCCATACCAACGATAACAGTATCAATTTCAGGATACCCCAGTCTTTCAGCCTTTTCTTTTGGGGAAATGGAAGGATAGGCAGAGAATACCCTAAGGATAAAATACCTAATCCAATGCTCACCGCTATTACAGACCAGTTTAGGGAAAAAAGGCAAATTCCGGATATCAGACAACCGGCTATAATAAGGAAGGGATGAATCCATTTATGTTCCCTTGACCAATCCGCCCGATCGGAAACTCCCGCCGGCAGTCTTTTTATGTAATAATGCAAGTTATAAATGACAACTGTATTGGCTGCCACAAAAATATGCAAGGCATTTCCAAAAACTGGGAAATGATCTAAAAGTAATTTTTCTGTAGCCATACATAAGCCGATGGCACAAAAAGCCGCAAATAAACTCGTGTATAAAAACCATTTCAGAATACCCAATCCTTTGTCTTTTTGAAAAAATTACAGACAGAAACAAATCCTTGCAAAAATACTATAATGTGCTTTATAAATTTAAAATCTTTGGCGAACCTATGGAATAAATTGTCATTAATGCTTACTTTTGCGCGCAGTGAAAAATTATAAAGAAAACAAAACCTTCAATAAAATCAGGATTTCGATCATCTGGTTCATTGATTTATTTTATGCGCCCTTCAAGAAGTTTATGCCGATCCAGACTTATCGGTATGCGGTTTGTGGTGGATCGGTCACTGTATTGGGTTTGATCGCCTACTTTATTGCTTATAATTTTATTTTGGATAGTGATTATGTTTATTTTTGGGGTTTTACGATGACCAGATATATTGCGGCTTATGTCCTTTCTTTTTGCGTCAGTTTCCCCATTGGCTTTTTTCTTTCCAAATTCGTGGTATTTTCCGAGTCCCAGTTAAAAGGAAGGATACAGTTATTTCGGTACGGCATTTTGCAAATCCTAAATATTGGGATCAATTGGAGTTTGTTGCATTTATTCGCGGGTTATTTCGGTTTTTGGGCAACGCCTTCACAAACACTGACTACGATCATCCTGGCCGTTTTCAGTTATTTCTTCCAAAGGAATGTTTCTTTCCGGACTACAAAAGGCAGGGAGGTACCAAGTCCTACATTAGAAAATGAAAATTTGAGGTTTTAGCAAAATTTGAATTGCGCATTTGGCTTAAACAGCTATCTTTGCACATCTTTTTCTCAAATTGCATATGGCCTCGTAGTACAATGGATAGTATATGAGTTTCCGAAGCTCCAGATTCAAGTTCGATTCTTGACGAGGCCACTGAAAACAAGCGCATCACAGATGTCGCTTGTTTTTTTATTTTGTATAAATCCGTAAAGACCCTGGCTGCATTTTTCAATGCATGAGTTTATTTTATATACTCCTAATGGAGTTGTCAGCAAGCTCAAAAAAAGAAATTTGATGATACATAATTAATGATTACCAGTTGTGGGTTACCAATTTTAAATTATCTTGCAGCTTGAAAAATGAGCATTAAATCTTCCTATTTAAAGTTGAATCAAACGGTTCAGTCCCAATACCGGGAACCTGGTTGGGGTTGGGGTTTGCGTGTCGCGCTTTCTGTCGTGACGCCCTTGATATGGGGTTTTCAGACCGGACATGCAATAGAGGCGGAATGGATGGCGATTGCGGCAGAATGCGTTTCTTTCATTGAATTAAAAGGGAATATCGGGCAACGCATCCGCATTTTAGTGAGTGCGGCAGTGCTTTCGGTTATTTTTTGTTTTGTAGGCAGTTTTGCCGGTGGCTTTGTGATCATCAGTGTGTTGGGTATGTTAGTCGTAGGTTTTTTAAGCGGATTGTTTAAAAACCTCGGTGATCACGGTATGGGGCTGGCATTAAGTGTGTATATTTTTTACATCATAACAAGTTCCTACCCTTTACATGAATGGGCGGAACTTTTGGAAAGGTGTAAATGGGTAGCTGTAGGTGGCTTGTGGACAATTATCATCAGTTCTTTGAGCTTTTTGTTCATCAAAGTGAATGCGCCCTATCGGAAAACGATTGCCGATATCTGGAAAGCCGTTGCGGAACTGGCTTTGGAGAGTGGAAAGGGTTGGGATGGGCGTAGCAAAAAAAGCTCTGTCCGTGATATTTACTTAAAAGAAAAAGCAATCCGGACCGCTATTGATTCTTCTTTATCGTTATTTGAAGTTACGATTGACCAGATAAAAAAAACTTCCGATAAATTATATCCGCTCACGCAATCCCGAAAATGTGCATCTTTGGCCAGTTCCATCCTGGTTCAAATTACGGAACGGGCAGATGATTTATGGAAATACAAATTGAGCAGGCAGTTTACTGTCCAGGTTTCAGTCCTGTTCCGTTCCTTGCAACAGATTGGCGAGCGGATGGAAGTGTTTTTGCTCACCTTGAAACCCCAGGAAAAAACCTTGGTGAAATCGAGGTTGGAAAGGTTGAATAAAACGATTTCTTTATTGAGGGAAAGGGTGGAATTAGAAAATCAGGAAATCAAAGATATTGTCGATGCCATTTATGAGCTGGGAAAAAGGGTGACGAAATTAGTGGAACATTCCATTTCACTTTTAGAAGACACCAAGGAATCAAGGGTGATCGGTGCATATTCTTTTATGCAAACGCTGAACATCCTTCATCCTAAATATTTGAAGAATAATATCAGGTTGATGTTCAACTTCAATAGTTATACAACCCGGTACGCTTTAAGAACGGGTATATCGACCATGATAGCGGCAATTATTGCAGCCTTATTTTTTAAAAATCATGGGTATTGGATTCCGTTTACTACTATAATTGTATCGCAACCTTATTTTGGCGCAACGCTTAAAAGGGGATTGCAAAGAAGCGGCGGCACTATCGCGGGCATTATTGTGGGATTTGGCTTTTTGAATTTACCTTTCCCCGGGATTGCCCGGATCATTTTGGTATTTGTAAGTTCTGTCCTGTTGATTTTTTATTTGAGGAGGAATTATTCCGTTGCCGCTTTTTTTATTACCTTGTTTTTGGTTGGACTTTTGGGATTGGAACCGCATTATGACCCTGATCTTTTGATGATGAGGATCGTCGCTACTTTAATCGGCTCTGCATTGGCTATTATATCAGGATTTGTTTTATTGCCAACCTGGGACAAGCATAAGTTTCCGGAATATTTGGCGCAGGCAATGATGGCCAATATAGATTATTTTCAAAATACTTTTTATTATAAGCGGAAAATTCCCTGGACAAAACTCAAAAGGGCTTCGGAAACCCAAAATGCAAACACATTTGATTCGTTGACGCGCTTCATGCAGGAACCAGGCAGAAAAAACAAGGCGGAATTTGATGCTTTATTCTACTTTATCACACATAGCATTCGCATTACAAGGGAATTGAATAATTTCAATGGTGAGTCGGAATGGAATGCTGAACGCATTAAAATAACAGACAAGGAAAAGTATGTTCAGATATTATATGAATGTGACGATTTATTCCGTGATATTATCGGGGAAATGAAAGCAGGGGGGAATTCTTTTTTTGAAGAAGAATATTTTAAGACTTTCCCGGAACAGGGCTTTAATGCCATTACACCGACGGATGCACAACTGGTATATGTAGAAAAGCTACTTATTGAATTGAAGTTTATTAAAGCAGGTTTGGAAAAAGGAGAGGTTTTGATCTGACAAGGAAAAGCTTAAAACTTTATGCTATTTTTGCAACATGAAATTAGTAACTTATTCAAACCACGGAAAAGAACAATTGGCATTTTATATAGATGGTCAATTGTACAGTTTATCAGAAGCAGACAACCGTTTACCGCAAACGATTATGCCCATGCTGGAAGATTGGGGAACCCTTTCTTTAATTGCACAAGAAGCGGAACGGAGCATTAAATCCGGTAGCCTGAAAATAAACAGCACCGCATTTGACCAAGCTGAAATACTGGCTCCGGTGCCACGACCAACTTCATGCAGGGACGGTTATGCTTTCAGGCAACATGTTGCCGCAGCCCGCCGGAACAGGAAAGTGGAAATGATCCCTGAATTTGACGAATATCCGATTTTTTATTTTACCAATCATAACGCCATTCAAGGTCCCGGTGAAATAAAGTGCATGCCCGATCATTTCAAAAAATTGGATTTTGAATTGGAAGTGGCAGTAGTGCTTGGGAAAAAAGGACGGAATTTCCCTGCCTCTGAAGCTGATGATTATATTGCGGGTTATTGCATCATGAATGACATGAGCGCGCGTTTGTTGCAGATGGAAGAAATGAAATTAAACCTCGGTCCCGCAAAAGGAAAGGATTTTTCTACCGTGATTGGGCCATGGCTGGTAACGCCGGATGAATTGGAAGAATTTAAAGTTCCTGCCAAAGAAAACCACACTGGTGCAACTTATAACCTCAATATGTCCTGCAGCGTAAACGGCAAACAAGTGAGTGCCGGAAATACGAAAGACATGGACTGGACTTTCGCCGAAATTATCGAACGCTGCGCTTATGGTGCTGATGTTTTGCCCGGCGATGTAATTGGTAGCGGGACAGTTGGTACCGGTTGCTTTCTGGAATTAAACGGCACCGGTAAATTAACCGATCCCGATTATCCTGAACAATGGTTGAATCCTGGCGATGTAGTGGAAATGGAAATTGACGGATTAGGTATTTTGAGTAATAAAATCGTAAAAGAAAATTCTGATTTTTCTATTTTGGCATTGAAAAAGTAATTTTTTTCAATCGTTTAAAATCCCGGGAAGCCATTGAATATTGGTTTCCGGGATTTTTTATGTAAATCATTTTGGCTATTGATAAAAGTAACTGAGAAATTATTTGGTTATTACGAAACAATTCGTACATTTGTACGAAATAGTTCGTAGTTCGTTTATTATGGAAGCAAAGAAAATTACAGAAAGTGAGTTGGAGATACTCAATATTATTTGGGGGAAAGGAACTGCAACAGTGAGAGAAGTGCATGAAATATTGGAAAAGCAAAAGCAATCCGGATATACCACCACTTTAAAATTAATGCAGATCATGTTGGAAAAGGGGATTTTGAAAAGAAAGGAAAATGAACGCTCGCATGTTTATGAAGCAGCGGTCGAAAAAGAAAAAACCCAAGGTAATTTATTACAAAAAGTAATTGATAATGTGTTTAATGGTTCTGCATCCGGATTGGTCATACAAGCATTGGGGAATAAAAAAACAACTAAGGAGGAACTTGATGAGATAAGGAAATACCTGGAAAATATGGAATAGCAAGGTTGTCAGAATAAGTTTTTCTAATTACAGTTAAAGAATATGAATTAAAGAAAACACTAAGAAACAAAGAAAGCGCAAAATATACAAAGACATGGGACCCTTTTGGAAATCCTTATGGCTTGGGGGTTAAGTGAAAATCTAACAATCAGCTGTATCGTAAATAGTTAAATAGCATACTTATGAATGCAATAGTTTCATTATCTGACGGAATTATGGGAATAATCGGCAATGCCATTATGGATAGTCTCTGGCAGGGTTTTATTGTGTTCCTTTTGATAAAAATTCTATTTTTAGGAATACCTAACCTGAAATCTTCCCTAAAATTCAATATTGCTTATTGGGGATTGTTTGCCATTTTCGCGTTATTTGGTTACGGCTTGATTTCCGGAGGGGTTGAATATGTCCACATAAATGGCAGTGCTTATATTATTGCCAATTTTATTAATCAACCCGAATCTGATGAAGCGAGTAATGCGTTCATTCCGCATTTGCCCATAACGCTGAATAATATAACGCCTTATTTGTCGATTGCATATTTTGTAGGATTGATTTTTCTGAGCATAAAAATGTTGGTTCAATTTATAGGAATCAAAAGGTTAAGGCATGGGAACCGTATGCCCGACGAACAATTTCAAAAGCTCTTGCAGGATTTGAAATTAAAAATGAATATTACGAAGCGGGTAGTGCTCCAGTTTTCCCATAAAATAAACACGCCCATGTTGTTTGGGTATATAAAACCTGTCATTTTATTGCCGGTAGCATTGGTGTTGCAGCTCGACAGCAAACATTTGGAAGTCATAATTTCACATGAACTAGCGCATTTAAAACGCAATGATTATCTATGGAATGTACTGCATATCGTTATTAAAAACTTGCTGTTTTTTAATCCTGCCATTTGGTTTTTGTCTTCGATAATCAAAAATGAGCGCGAATATGCTTGTGATGATCTGGTGCTTTCTATTGATAATGAACCTAAAATATACGCACAAGCTTTGTTGGCAGTTTCCACTTTTCAAGCTGTCGTCAATCCCGTCGCCTTACCATTTTCTGAAAATACAAATAAACATATTTTATTAACCCGCATAAAAAGAATGACAATGAAAAAGAATAATAAAAATGCCCAATCAAGCTTAGTTTCCGTTTTTTATTCCATCATCTTAGTAGTATTCCTCGGTGCCTTTACTGTTTATGGGCAAAAGGCATTTCATGAAAAAAGTCATAGCGAAACGGAGGTTCCGGATGCTCCAATAGAAGTTCCGGATGATAATGATTTAGCGGATACAATGAATATACCACAAGTACAACCGATGCAAAAGTCGGATGAAACAGATGGTATCGAAAAATCAACTTCCGGCAATAACCCTAAAAGTACTTTACAAAAAGGACAAACAGATTCATCAATAGATTTTGAACAAATCATTCATGACGCGGCAAAGCCATCAAAAAACCTTGGAAAGTCCATTCAGGAAGCGGCGAATGATTTGCAGGAATCCGCTGACATGGAAGTCTCCTTAAAAATGAAAGAAATGAGACTTGCCATGATTGAAATGCAAAAGGAACAAAGCTTGCAAATACAAGAGATGCAAAAACAGTTAAAGGAACAAAATATTCCGATACCCATGCAGATAGACAAAACATTTGATGCTTCTTACTGGGACAGCATGAGGTCAATGGCAAAATCCATCAGGAAGGACAGTGAAATAAAACGGCAGGAATTAGATAAAAAGCGTAGTGAAGTATATGCTTCAAGGGATCAACTGCAAAAGGAAATGGCGGAGAAACGAGCTGAAATTGAAGTCTTGAGAAAAGAGATGGTCGAAAAAAGCAAACAAGTTACTGAGGCAAACAAATTAAGATTGAACGAAATTGAAAAAATCCTGCATAGGGAAAAAGTCATCAAGAATACGAAAAAATATAACTTGCGGTATAAAAATGGTACCTTGTTTATAAATGGAAAACGGCAGCCAAAAGAAATCAAAGAGCAGGTTTTGCCTTATTTAAATGGGGAGGATATTTATATTCGGAGAAATTAAAAGAGCGTTTGGCCAAAGGGAAAACTAAAGATGAATAATTGAATTTCTAACAGGGTTGTTTAACCACAAAACCCCAAAATTTCTCATAAAGTCGAGAATGTCTTTGGGAATTTTGTGGTTTTTGCATTAGTGCTTTTAATTCAAATAATAAGTGGAACCATCTATTCCCGTTATTGATGACCATGATTGTGGTAAATTTCACTCCCTTCCCTTTCGAAGTAACCCATTTTAAACTATTTTTGCCCAATGACACAGATATTCCCACTTTCAGAAGGCACTTTCACGATAGGGCACGACAAGATCTTCCACCCTTTTAACCAAGAAAGTGAAGAATTGACGGATCGGCCAACTGGTTCCTTGCTTGTTGAAGTGCAGCCTTTCGCAATCGTGAATGACGAAGATGTGATTTTACTGGATACAGGCTTGGGCTTTAATAGTCCGGATGGGAAAGCGCATCTTGCAGGAAATTTGGCAAAGCATAATATCCATCCTGAGGATGTGACCAAAATATTGTTGTCGCATTTGCATAAGGACCATGCCGGTGGGATTGATTTGGCACTTTTCCCGAACGCCATATTTTTCGTGTATGAAAAAGAAATAGAATATGCCCAGAAAATCGGGTTCCCATCTTATTATGTTGAAGAGCTGAAACCTTTGTTGACAAGTGATAGGGTAGTGTGGTTAAAAGGCGAATCTGGAACAATAAATGATAAAATCCGCTTTGAACATACGAATGGACATTGCCCTGAGCATATTGTTTTCTGGATAGATACCGAAGAAGGGCTTATTTTTTATGGTGGGGATGAAGCGCCGCAATTTAAACAAATGAAGATAAAGTATGTGGCAAAATATGATTTTGACGGTAAAAAAGCGATGGAATTGAGGATGAAATGGGCGGAACAAGGGGCAAAAGAAAACTGGCGATTTTTATTTTACCATGATGTCCAAAAACCTGTCAGTAAAATAAACTAATTTTGAGGCTCAGGAACTAAAGTAAAAATAAAACTACTTTTGCCTGTTCTTATTTAAAATACAGATGAATTTATGATTTATTCCATGACCGGTTACGGACGGGCAGAAGGCGAAGCGGGCAACCGTCAGATTATTGTTGAGATAAAATCCCTGAACGGCAAGCAATTTGAAATCAATAACCGGTTTTCGCCTTTATTGAAAGCTTATGAATCCAATATCCGGCAATCATTGAACAATGCGCTGAAACGCGGAACGGTGGATATTTCCATCGCCATCAAGCAAGACGGTGCAGCAAAACCCATGTTGGTCAATACCGATTTGGCGCAATATTATTTCAGGGCAATGAAAACGATTGCCGATGAATTGGGCATGAATTGGGAAGATGAAAAAAAACAAATCTTGCCCACATTGATGCGGATGCCGGAAATCGTGGCGACTGAAACGGAAACTTTGCCGGAAAATGAATGGTTCGAAATCCAACAGTTGATTGCAGTTGCCACTCAGGATTTAATGCAACACAGATTAAACGAAGGCAAGGCCATTTCTGATGATTTACTTGGAAGGATTTTGAATATCGAACAACTTTTGCAAGCTATCCTGCCTTTGGAGACGGAACGCATCAAACGCATCAAGGAACGCATCACCGACAACCTGGAAGAAATTATCGGCAAAGAGAAATGGGATGTGAACCGCCTGGAGCAGGAGTTGATTTTTTACATTGAGAAAATAGATTTTTCGGAAGAAAAACAAAGGTTGAGTGCACATTGCATTTATTTCAAGCAACTGATCCAGGAAAGTACGGCTGATGGGATTGGTAAAAAATTAGGTTTCGTCTTGCAGGAAATAGGCAGGGAAGTCAATACTTTAGGTTCAAAAGCTAATGATGCGCAAATCCAAAAAATCGTCATCAACATGAAAGATGAATTGGAAAAAGCGAAGGAGCAAGTATTGAATGTATTATAACATAAAATGACCATTTGTAAATTTTTATTGATGATTTTAAAGTCTTCTATTTTTAAGCCCATTATCCAGTTTTTATTGTTTGTATGCATCGCTTTGCTTGGTTTTTCCTGCAATGTGCCTTCTCCTTATTTCCAAAAACAATATGCCATTCCCAAAACGATGTGGACTTATGATTTCAAGCCGGATTTTAAAATAAATGTGGCGGATACGGCAGCGCAATACAGGATGTTTTTGGTTATCCGGAATGATGAAGCGTACCCTTATGCCAATATTTGGTTTCGTTTAAAGGTGAAAGCTCCAGGACAAAAACAATTCGACGAGGGCGAAAGAATCAATATGGTTTTGGCGGATGCGGAAGGGAAATGGCTAGGCAAAGGAATGGGTGGGATTTGGGAGCATAAAATACCGTTTACGCCAAAACAAACCGTGAAATTCAACAAACCAGGACTTTATGAATTGCAGATGGAGCAAGTGATGCGCATGAATCCTTTGCCTTCTGTTTTAAATGTTGGCCTGATTGTTGAAAAAATGAATTGATGCCAATTAAGGAAGCCCAGCATTTGAAAGGCATAAGAAAATGACTATTTCAAAGAAGTAGTTATTTAGGAAGCTCTTAAATTCAGTCATTTGTTTTTTATATCCATTTTGTATAATTGCATTGTTATGAATGTTTGGGGGTTTGCATACTTGTTAAATTCCACCTAAACAAAATTTTTTTTCTTTAAATTAAAAATAAAGATTACCTTTGCGCCCTGAATTGAAGAAGAGATTTAAGTATTTTAATTCTTTTTCCGGAGAGGTAAAATATTATTTTGATAATATACATTATCAGGAATGATAAGGAAAAGTGGTTAATTTTGCCTTCATAAATTTAATTCGAGAAAAGGAAAAGGTTATTTAAAATTTTAAACATAAAAGGTATGACTGATCAAAATGGTAAGAATTTCGTGAACACGATTTTGGATGCCCAAAAAAACATGGTGGACACTTTAGTGGAAAACACCAAAAAAGTAACCAAGGGCAATAGCTTCATCAATGAAACAATTGAAAAAAGCACCGAGACTTACAACGAATGGGTGAACAAGCAAAAGGAAGCTGTTGAGAAAGTTTCTAAAAAAGCAGAAGACATCACTGCAACGGCTAAAGAGTCAACTTCAAAAGTAAAGGAACAAGCCCAAAACTGGTTTGAGACTCAACTGAACTGGACTAAAAAAGCATGGGAAATGAATCAGGATTTCCTGAAAAAAGCAACTCCATCCGCACATAATACAACTACCGCCAATCCAATGGAATGGATGCAAAATATAAGTAAAAAAATGAGTGATTCTTTCACCCAAGCGCAAAACGCACAACAATGGTGGAATTTATTGCAACAATACAATCCTGCAAATGCATCTGACATTTGGGGAAAAACTACGGAAAATTGGACTAATATCCAAAGCCAATACGCAGAAGCGATTAATAACTCATTTACTGAATTGCAAAAAAACATGCAAAACACCACTACTGGTGATGCATACAAAAACATGATTGATGTGGCAGCCGGTTTTTCTAAATTCAATGAAATGTGGACTCCCTTCATGAAATCCATCCAGGAAAAATCGTTTAGTGCCGAAGATTTCAAAAAAGCGTTCAACTTTAGTTCCAACAAGGATCTAGTGGATAATTTCTTTGGTTTCATGCCTGAAGGTTCCCGTCAATACATGGATCAATCCAAGGAAATGTTTACGAACAATATGAAAAATTTCATGGAAATGACAAAAGGCCAATTCCAGGGAAACAAAGACATGTTTGCAGGAATGAATCCATTTGCAGGTCAGAATGTTTTTGAAAACATGATGACTGGTTACCAAAATATGCAAAGCACATTTCAAAATGCTGTTTCTCCGATTGCCAAAATGGTTACCCCTAATCAATTCACTAAATCTGCCCAAGAATGGTCAGAAATTGCGGATCGCTTAGCAGTTTACAATATCAAAAATGCCGAAATGCAATACATGATGTATGAACGCGGCAATAAAGTAATGGAAAACCTAGTTGCAAACATCAGCAGCAAAATAGAAAATGGTGTTGAAATCAAAAACATTACTGAGCTTTACCAGGAATTTTTGAGCATCAGCGACAAAGTATTTATCGAACTGTTTGAAAGTGACGAATACAGCAAATTGATGGCGGAAACATCTGCGATGCAATTGAAATTGAAAAAAGAAATGGAATTGCAAACTGAGAAAATGTTATCAGGCCTTCCTATAACTACGCGTAGTGAAATGGATGAAATGTATAAAGTGATTTACGATTTGAAAAAACAAGTTCATCAATTACAAAAAATGATGGATATTGAACCTGCCATAGTTACTGAAACTGAAACCACTGCAAAAGCAAAAACTACTAAGAAGTAATTTATTTTAGATTGTATTTATAGGAAAAAGCTGATTGGGGAAACCTGTCAGCTTTTTTTGTTGGGGTTCTATGAGATGTATTCCGAGGGGAAGCATCCTCTGGTGAGCATCCTCTGGTGAGCATCCTCTGGTGAGCATCCTCCTGTGAGCATCCTCTGGTGTGCATCCTCCTGTGTGCATCCCCCTGTGTGCATCCCCGAGCTGCGCTTTGCTTTGCTCGGGGATATTTGGCTTTAACTCCTTCGGAGTATATTATTGGGGTTGGGTTTTGTAAGGGGGGTAGAGGGGGGGGACCTTGTAAATGTATGATAAAAATTTTCTATTTTTGTATGAGTTCAAAGCCATGTTTTATGTCAGCATATCGTCAAATATTATACCATATCATCTTTCGCACGAAGGGGAGTGAGCCGTCCATTAATCAAGAAAATGCGGATCTTTTGTATAAATATATTTGGGGTATCATAAAAAACAAAAAATGTGTTTTATATCGGATAAATGGTATACCTGATCATATTTATATTCTTTCTTATTTGTATCCTTCGGTAGCATTGGCCGACTTTATCAAGGATATAAAAGTAGCTTCATCAAAATGGATGAAAGCTTCGGGTCATTTTCCTTATTTTAATGGCTGGGGCTTAAAGTACTGTGCGCTTACTTATGCTTATAAAGAAAAAGAAATTATCGTTAACTATATCAAGAATCAGCAAGATTACCATAAAAGTGAGTTTTTTGGAGATGAAATAAAACGGTTATTTGTGGAACATGGTATTGAAATGGATGAGCAATGGTTTTGGGTTGATAATTAAACTCCTTGGAGTAAAATAAATATGGTGGGGTGATCCCCGAGCTGCGCTTTGGTTGGGGTTATTCCCTTGGGAGTATAAAATATTGTGGGGGTATTAATTGCTATTTTTCGCTTTAATGAGCACTTTTTTTGTGATAAATTCCTAATCTTGCTTCATAGAAGCTAACTATTTTAGTGTATATCATACCATAAAATTGTTATCTTTGCCGCAAAAAAAATTAAACGAGACTATGAGCTTTATTTCAGCAATTCAAGCCCGCCAAATCCTTGATTCCCGTGGCAACCCAACTGTGGAAGTTGATTTAGTAACTGATACTGGTGCGTTTGGTCGCGCTGCTGTTCCATCTGGTGCATCTACTGGTATTCATGAGGCAGTGGAGCTTCGAGATGGCGACAAAAATAGGTATGGTGGAAAGGGGGTTCTCAAAGCAGTTGGACATATCAATAAAAAAATTGCAGAAGAACTGATTGGGTTTGATGTGATGGATCAAGCAGGAATTGATCGGTTGTTGTTGGAATTGGACGGAACAGCGAATAAATCAAAATTAGGTGCAAATTCAATTTTGGCGGTGAGTATGGCTGCTGCAAAGGCTGGTGCGGAAGAAGCTGGATTGCCTTTATATCGTTACATTGGTGGAACAAATGCAAAAACTTTGCCTGTGCCTATGATGAATATATTGAATGGTGGGGCGCATGCGGACAATAAAATTGACTTTCAGGAATTTATGGTGATGCCAATTGGCGCAGAATCTTTTAGTGAGGGTTTGCGTTGGGGTGTTGAAATTTTCCATACCTTAAAAACTGTTTTAAAAGAAAAAGGATATAGTACCAATGTGGGTGACGAAGGTGGGTTTGCCCCGGACATCCAAAGTAATGAAGAAGCGATTGAAACTGTATTGAAAGCCATTGAGAAAGCGGGATTTAAACCTGGAGAACAAGTCGCTATCGCAATGGATGCCGCAATAAGTGAATTATATGATTCAAAGAAGAAGAAATATGTGTTCCATAAATCAACGGGAAAAGAAATGGGTAGTGAAGAGCTGGTTGAATATTGGGTAAATTGGTGTAAAAAATACCCAATTGTAAGTATAGAAGACGGCATGGATGAAGATGATTGGAAAGGTTGGAAAGCACTCACCGATGCTCTTGGCAGCAAAGTACAATTGGTGGGCGATGATTTATTTGTAACTAATGTATTGCGCTTGGAAAGGGGCATTCAAGAAAATATTGCCAATGCACTTTTAGTTAAAGTAAACCAAATCGGTAGTTTGACGGAAACGATTGATTCCGTGAGCATGGCACAAAGGGCAGGTTTCAATACTGTTATGAGTCACCGCAGTGGTGAAACGGAAGATTATACAATTGCGGATTTGGCTGTAGCTTTAAATTGTGGTCAAATCAAGACGGGTTCTGCGTCCCGCAGTGACAGAATGGCTAAATACAATCAACTGATCAGGATTGAAGAAGAATTAGGTAGTTTAGCTTATTATCCTGGAAAGAGTTTAAAGTTGGGAAAGTAAGGAAGATCTATTTTATTCATAAAAAATGAATGGACTTTGTGGTTGTTGGTTTTCAATAGTCACAAAGTTCTTCATTTTATAAACTTCATTATAAATATTCGAAAAATTAAATATGAAACAACTTAGCATCGTATTACCTTATTATAATCCACCGAAATGCTGGGAGCAACATGTTTATGAGGCGTATTTGCAATTGAAAGACTATTTGGGCTTTGAACCAGAAATTATCGTGGTCAATGATGGTAGTACCATCCCGCAAGAGGAGGCATTGTTTTTTTTGAGCAATAAGATTGTTGATTTTAAGACTTTAGGTTATGTTCAAAACGTAGGAAAGGGTGGCGCATTGAGATTTGGTATTCATGAAGCGACTGGTGATCAAATTATTTTTACGGATATTGATTTTCCTTACACGATAGATAGTTTTTTTAGAGTTTGGAACCAATTGAAATTGAATGACATTGTATTGGGCATCAAGGATGAAAGTTATTATCAACATTTGCCCAAGGAGCGGGTATGGGTTTCTAAATTATTGAGGAAAATGATTGGTGTTTTCTTTAGGATGCCGATTACGGATACACAATGCGGGCTAAAAGGATTTAATCAAAAAGGGAAAGTGATATTTCTAAATACAACAATCGACCGTTATTTGTGTGATTTGGAATTTGTATACAAAGCCTATCGTGTCAAGCCTAAATTGAACATTGTTGGGCAAGAAGTTACATTAAGAAATGAGGTGGAGTTTAGAAAAATGAACGCTAAAATTTTATTCTCCGAGTTTTTTAATTTTATTAAAATCCTTAAAAGTTAATCTGGATGATAAAGAAAAGCCTACCTGTTTTATTACTGATTCTTTTTTCAGGAATGCTAATCATAACATATTTTTCAACTTCACTATTTTCATTAAACTCTATATTGTTTGTAGATGGTGGCGATGGTATTAAAAATTATTTTACCTTCTTATACTATGTTAAGTATGATATCGGCACTCAATTCACCGGGATGAACTATCCTTATGGGGAAAATGTAGTGTTTACTGATAATATGCCAATTCTTGCATGGTTAGTAAAATATGTCGGGTTATCTATACCATTGGTAACGAAGTATGCTCTTGGTATTATGCATGGTTCTTTCATGATTTCTTTGGTTGTGGCTGTAATTTATGTTTATAAAATTATTAAAAATTTTAAGGTTGACAATTGGCTTGCAATTCCAGCTTCATTATTCATCATCTTTTTCTCTCCTCAGCTTTTCAAGTTTTATGGGCATTTTGGGATGGCATATTTAATGTATTTGCCCATGCAAATTTATTGGGTAATAAAATATGATAGGAGTTTAAGATTGAAATACCCTGTATATATTGCAATAACTGCTTCTATTTTTTCATTTATACATGTTTACAATTTGGCATTTTCGTTGGTTATGTGTTGTAGTTATCTATTAGCTAAATTTATTGTTTCGTGTAAATATGGCTGGAAAAAATATTTAAAAACTATTATTCCATTACTTTGCTCGGTATTAATTGCTGGCATTGTTTTCAGTTTGGTTTTGAAAATTACGGATGCTATTGATGATAGAACTGTTTATCCGTACGGAATTTTTGGAGGGAGAACCACTGGTTCGGATATTTTTCTTTCTAATATTTCACCTTTGGGATTTATTCTCCAATTTATATTCGGTAAGGCTCCAGGGCCATCAGAAAGCTATGCTTATGTTGGTTTGGTCTCTACTGTAATTTCCCTTATCTTAATCATCTATTTGATTCGTTTTATTGCAATTTCCCTTTCAAAGAAAAATACTTCGGTTGCCTTGCATCCTGTTCGTGAATTTAGGTTATGGTTGTTAGTTTCTATATTTATGTTGCTTTTTGGGATGGGCGTTCCATTTGTTTGGAATATGCAATTTTTAGCAGATTATATTTCTGTATTCAGGCAATTCAGGGTAATGGGTAGGTTTACATGGGCTTTTTATTATTTATTCATGATTTTTTCGGTTATTGTTATTTTTCGGTTCTATCATTGGATGGTTAGGAAAAAATATAAATGGCAAGCGAGAACGATTGTTGCCATTGTTATCACAATCTGGGGAATACAATTGAGTGGTTATGCTCAATTTTTTCAAAAAAGTATTGGTAGTAAGCAAAGTGCAGCCTCGTTTGAACGATTCAATGAATCAGATTCAACGAATTGGGTTCATTGGTTAAAAGAAAAGGGATATGAAGCAAATCAATTTCAAGCTATTTTGGCACTTCCTTTTTTTCACATTGGTTCTGAGAAATTATGGCTGCAAGATAATAATGAGGGCTTAACCATGTATTATAGTTCTCAATTTGCAATGCAAACTGGTATTCCAATGGCTGATGTCATGATGTCGAGAACATCTTGGGCTCAAACATTTGCTAATGTACAAACCATTGATGGCCCACTTTCTTCAAAGCCTGCATTGGGCATGTATTCAGACAAATTGGTAATTGTTTTAGTTAATAAAACATTTCCCTTGAAGCCAAAAGAAATGGAGTGGACCCAGCTTGGAAAATTTATTGGAACAAGAGATAACTTGGATCTTTATGCCGTAAATATTAAAGATGTATTATCCTATGACGAACATTTTACGGATTCATTAAAATCCTTGGCTTTGGCTAATCCTGGAAAGGAAGGTTTGATCCATGATGCAGGTGAATTCTATTTTGTGGATCATTTCGAAAAAGGTTCAGATGAATTTTTATTTTTCGGTAATAAATCATATAATCCGGTTGTAAGAACAGAATATCAATTGATTGCCACAATAAAACCAGATATTTCAAAGGAGAAGATGCTGAATTATTTCTTTTCAATTTGGGTTAAATGTAGTGATAACGATTATAGAAGCCCTTATTTTATCTTTAAGCAATATGACAAGGACAATAATTTTTTAGGTGAATCTGATTTGAATACTAAATATAGCACACATATATATGATTATTGGTTTTTGATTGATAAGGTCTTGACTTTTGAGCCAAATATGGACAGGATGGAAATATATGTGGTAAGTCAGCAAGGTGAAAGAAGTTACTTTGCACTTGCTGAAATGGCGATATGGCCAATAAACAAATTTTACTTCCACAAAGTGAACGAAAATAAGGTGCTTATCAATAATAGGATTAATTAATATTTATTTATAAAACAATAAATGAAGCATGTCAAATAAGGTGTTATTTAGTTACGAAAAGTGGTTTTTCTACTTGTTACTGGCGCTTTGGTTGACGCCTGTTTGGACAGTTGGGTTTATTGTAACAGGAGATGGGCCTTGCCATTTATACAATTCCAGATTATTGTTAGATTGGATGCAAGGGAATGATGTTGATATGTACCGTTATTTTATGGTACCCAATCCGCACCTTGACCCCAATTGGCTAACGAATTTGATACAGGTTCCCTTATTGCTTTTTTTTGACCCGGCAATAGCCGAAAAGATATTTTATACGATTTATGTCCTTGGCTTTGCATTCGGGTTTAGGATGTTGATCAAACAAATAAATCCCAATTCATTGTTTATCAGTTCTGTCGGGTTGTTGTTCATTTGGCATCATATCGTTTTTAAAGGCTTTTCTAATAATACATTGAGCATTGCGGTTTGGTTTTGGATTGTTGCTGTTTGGATGCAGCATAGAGGAAGTCCGATTTGGAAGGCGGTCTTATATCAAATGATTTTGGGCTTAATCGGTTATTTGGCGCATCCCATGGGATTTATTTATTCTGGTTTGATGATAGCTTGTATATTAGTTGGTGATACGGTTTTCCATAGTAGAAAGAGTGGCTTAAAAGCGGGTATTGCTTATTTTAAAAAACATATTTTCAGATTGGTGTTGGCTTATATTCCATCCTTGATATTGATGATTAAATTTATCATGCGGCGATCCTGGTCTGGAGAAGGAAGTGGTTATAATAATGAAGTATGGACAAATTTGATCACCATGCCTGCTTTGGTTGATTTTCATGGTAAAGAAGAAGTTTTGGCTATTTCGGTTAGTGTGGGGTGCATCATTTTGTTGCTTTATGCTATTTTGAATAAACTGAAATTGAGGACTTTGAAAAAAAATGATGGAGTGTTTTTATTCTTTGCCGTAACCTTATATACTATAATTTTTCCACCCAGTAGCATGTTGGGAGGCTTAGATGTTCCACGGAGGTTGACGATGCTTCCGTTTATTGCAATATTGTTTTGTGTAGCTATGCAGTCATGGAATAAGAAATTTCAAGTCACCGCATTAATTCTTACCACTATAATTTCCCTAAGCTTTTTGTTTATCCGGTTGCCAATACAATGGCAGGTTTCAAAATATGTACAAGAAATTGTCTCCTGTAAAGACAGCATAGCACCACGATCAACAATGCTGACTTTGAATTATGATGTTACACCGCGTAATATTGCGGGTGATGAAATCATTAATCGGGAATGGATAAATGTGCATTCAGATGCGTATATAGGTGCTTATAAGCCATTGGTATTGGGGAATAACTATGAATTGAATTTCGATTATTTTCCCTTTTTAGGAAAAGGGGAGACTAATTTTTATTTTCATTCCAGTATTGATGGTATTATTTTTGAAAGCCAACCACCAAGGGCGGATTTTCAGGGATATAAGGACAAAACAGGCATACAGATAGACTATGTTATGGTGACTGGATTGGATGAAATATACCGAGATCATGAATACACCAAAGAAATCATGCTGCAATTGAACCGGGATTATGATAAAGTATATACCTCTCCAAATGGAATAGCGGTATTGTATCGTCATAAGCTTGGATTTACAAACCAATGGGAAAAATAGGCAGGTAACAAATAGCAATATATCTAGTTACAATAGCATGTGTCAGGGTTTTTAAATTTTTAGCTTTCTAGAGATTAAAATCCTTATGTGACCTATATTATCCTATTGCAGGTTTTCGGTAATATCACTAAATGTTGAATTTGTGATGGGAAAGAATTCGAATGAAATTGCTAAACCTTGTGTATCTGTTAGATTATACAAGCGCCTAAGGATTATTTCCTTTAAAGTAATCTTTTATGTTTGTTTGCTATCTAATATATTATTAAGATATACTTTGGTATTGTGAAAAAGTATAACAATAATAATGAACAAAAGAAAATCCAATTTGTTTCCTATTTTTATAACTTGGCAGATTCACAAATTTAGCGCAACGGAACAGTTATTAATTTAGGGAACATTATATGCTCCCTTTTTTAATTTTTTTTATTTGCTTGCGCTTTGCGCAAGCGCTTAGGTTTTCTTAGGCATCG